>JACLAD010002676.1_pt1 | contig 26319 bp, 29 predicted proteins | sample 8027901 | NCBI WGS metagenome assembly JACLAD01 (sample SAMN15725071, study PRJNA655200) | protist metagenome | isolation source: fluorescence activated cell sorting (FACS) single amplified genomes of... | place: Spain: Blaines Bay Microbial Observatory, Mediterranean Sea | collected 2016-07-05 | reverse complement strand
GCTCGCTAACCTCAATCATCAAGACATTTGTGATTTCCGACTGAGTTTCAGTCTGTGCCTCATTTAAACTTAGCGGCTCCGCACTGACAGGCTTGCTTCGCCAGAACATAAAGAAAAGCGCGAATAGAATTATTACAAATGAAAGCCCGCCAACGATCATTCCGATCTGGTTTTCACTCAGAACTGTAGCAATACCTCCGACTGCAGCCATACACATGCCCAGCGCCATCATGCGAGGCCTTACTGAATTATGCGCAGATGATTTGGACATATTAACGTATCAGAGAGTTTTGTTAGGCATTTTACATGGCATCGGATTTATTAAATTTTCGGTTAGGAATCCAATTTCAACAGACGGTAGCCTTTGCCTGACGCAAAAGATAGGCCACTGTCTGAATGGTAGAGTGAGGGAAACACACCATGACCATCAAGAAAATCACAGCAGCGCTCGTGGCGATTGCCGGGCTCAGCTTGCAAGCCAACGCACAATTGGTCACGCCCGCACCTCAACCCGTCGCCGCAACGACACAGCCCTCTATAATAGCTGCGCCAAAGAATGACCCCCTCGCACGTGCCGCAGCACTTTATGCAACCTATCATGGCGAAGTCACTGACGTAAAAACGAAGGGCTTTTCAAGTGCCCGAGATATCGACAAATCCCTCACGAATCTTGGCGGTCACAATCCTGAGCAATTGACGCAAGGTTGGATGGCCTATTCAGCGCTGGTTGCCTCGCAGAATCCGGAGTTCCGCGCCGCAGTACGCGATATTGAAGGCTATTATGGTCGCGATACGTTGATGGCTGGCCTCCAAAACGACGTCCGCTACGCGCGTAGTCTTAACGGTGGCAACAGCGCTGTTACGCAATCACTATCTGCTGTTAGCGCAGACAGCCGCCGCCTCCTAGGCGCAGCGGCCTATGTTAAAGAGCAAGCCTACAGCCTTCAGGGTGCTGGCTGGGCCAAAGGTAAAGTTGGCAATTCAAGCGCGAAAGCATCAGGTCTGACCAGCTCGACTCGCATGGGCATCCCTGCCAGAAGCGAGCTTGTTACCGCGCTAAACTCTCCTGGCATCGACTCTGTCTTGCAACAGGCTGGACAAACCGGCGCACCATCGGTTTGGGAAAGCGTCTCAAGTGCTGCGAGCACGATCCGGGTTCCAGCCTCAGTGTCTCGCCTTGGCCAATCTCGCCGCATTGCGCGTGGCAAAGAACCAATTGCAGATCGCATTACAACCCTTGCCGCATACCGTATCATCAATGCTGACCCAAGCGCCGCTAGCTCAATGCGTATGGCAATGAGCGAGCGCGAGACTAGCGGTTGCCTGAACATGGCAAACCTGAACCTACAGCAATGCGTAGCGGCGGCTCACAAGCACTATGAAGTACCATTCTGCATAGGTGAGCACGCGCTATCTGACGTTGGCAAATGCATCGGCAAAGTTACACAATAAATATTGCTAGATTCAGCAAAACCCCCAGCCTCAGCGCTGGGGGTTTTCTTTTGACCTAAAACGCACCAAATGAGCGTCATGACTGTAAATGAACGCGCCGCCGAAATCGAAGAAGAGTTTGAATTCCTAGATGACTGGGAAGTGCGCTATGCGCATATCATCGACCTCGGCAAAACGAACCCGCCTTTGGCCGATACTGAGCGTAGCGAGGACACCAAAGTCCGCGGCTGCGCCTCGCAGGTTTGGATGGTTATCACACCTGAAGCTGGCGACACGTTGAACATCCGCGCCGAGAGCGATGCCATGATTGTGTCTGGCCTTGTTGCGCTTCTGACGCGCCTCTTTTCCGGCGCTAAGCGCGGCGATATTGAAAGCTTCGATACGTCAGGCTTTTTTGACCGTATCGGCGTAACAGGCACTTTAAGCGCGCAGCGCTCTAATGGTCTCGCCTCCATGCTTCAGCGTATTAAGCAGACTGCCGCACAGCCCGCTTAGGCCTCTTAACGCGACGATCATATGCATCTGCGAGGGCCGTAAGGAGAGCCAACCCTTTAATTTCAGAAGACGTGCTCGACATGGAATATTGTCGGCAGAAAGCCGTTCTCGATACGCGATCTATAATAATTGATTTGAGCTTCGCTTCAGCGATTTCACCGAGCAAGTCTCCAAGTTTTTCTACCCTTTGCTTAGCCGTGTTGGCAAAATCACGGCGTCGTTCGCCGGCTCCAACCATGCCGCCATCGACGCGCGTGCCTGCTATTATGGCATTCCAATTCATACCGCCGAAGGAAGACGCCCGATAGATCTGCTCATAGTCAGACTGATAATCGGTAGCTGCGCGTATAAGACGCTCCTGCTCTCGCTTCGATGAAACCCCCAAAACAACGCGTTCTAGTAAACTCGCACCATTCAAGGCTTGAGCTTCACACTCTCCCAAAATATCAGCATTTGGCACAACACTGCCTAGCTCTGTCTGCGGCCCAGACCACACAAGTCGTGATTGCTCATCAAGCCTCAGCTCACGCAGGTGACCGCATATTTGTAAATGAACGATATCCTCGTCAGATACCTGTCCGATAGATCGCTGCCTTAAATCTTGCCCACGCCATACGCCCCAGTTTTGTCCCGAAACTGGAGCGACACAGCCGCCGCGATAAAGGGCCCTCAGAAAACGCTCTTTCATGCTGCAAGCTGACTCAACGGTGCGATCGTCACCAAGCCTTGCTCTAGCGTTTCAAGCCACACATCAAACGCTGGATCATCACGCTTGTCTTCTATTTGACGGCTTGCATGTGCCACGGTTGACCGGTCTCGTCCGAAAGCTGACGCCACGCGCGCAAGGCTCATCCCAAATCCGATATGCGCTAGATACATCGCCACGTGCCGCGCCTTAGCAACATTGTGAGCACTGCGTCCCGACGCCAATATTGTCTCAGGCCGTATATCCATTGCATACCCGACGAGTCCTGCCGCGAGGTGCGCGCCATTCCGGTCATTTCTATGTCTAAAGGCCACCATCGTTTATTCCTTCCACCCAAGATGAACTGCATAGTATCACCTAGGGGAAGAGTGTAGGATTTTTTTCCTAAATCACAATGGGAAACACAATAAAATCAGGCGACCAGCGTAGAATAAGCCGTGGAAACTTTGGTGGATAAATTATTCTGTGTAGAGATCAGGGCGCGCTTCTTTGGTAAAAGCGCATCATGGCACAGTATTAGTGCGCCGCCAGTTTCACTCATTAATGGTAGCCTTAGCCACGCATGTTGGTCTTTCTCGCGACAGATTAAGCCACCGACGGGTTGCCCACGATCAATGGCACTCGACAACCCTAATGACCACATATCGCAAACATTTGGCTCAAGATCATGAACCGAACGACCGCGCATTTCGCGGCCCAAGATCGACCTTAAGCCCGACCCAGCGAGTCTAAATCGAATATCGCCAGTTGCGTTCATCTCAATAATAGAGATCGCTGCGAGATGGCTACGCAATGCGCCAGGATCAATATCCTCGCGGCGCGGCAAGGTTCGCCCAGCGCTTTTGGACTTCCAATGCGCGACCAATTCGGACTGGGCTTCTGTAACGCCCGAGAAAACGTTTGACTCAAATAACATAGCCACCCCCGTGGTGATTCGACGAATCACTAGTGGCTCAGTTTGATTCGGGGCGCAAGAGTCAGTGCAGTAAAAAATTAACCTTAACTAACAAATACCTTCATTTTGAATTCAAAACGAAAGTATTTGTTTCGAATTCGATTTATTTTGCTGCGCGGCCAAGTCCCATTTCTTTAGCAAGCTCAGAACGACGCTTTGCATAGTTTGGCGCCACCATCGGATAGTCGTAAGGCAAGCCCCACTTCTCGCGATACTCTTCAGGAGTCATGTTATACTTTGAACGAAGATGACGCTTGAGCGACTTGAATTTCTTCCCGTCCTCAAGACAGATGAGGAAATCATCAGTGATCGATTTCTTCACAGACACAGCAGGTTTTTGCGTAGCCACAACAGCAGACTGCCCGCCTAGTGTCATCAGCGTTCCGTGTACTTCAGTAATCAAACTTGAAAGCTCGCTACTCTGCACTGGGTTTTTGCTAACATATGCAGAAATAATTTCAGTCGCCAGTCCAATTGCTTCTGAATTACTTAGTGTTTGACTATCAGATACCGCGTTTTGTTCAGTCATTCTACTACCCCTTTTATTCTATTTGTTGAAATAATTTTCAACCAGCAGGGAGTAAATCTAAAATAGCATATGAATTACAGTGCATTGCGCCCATATCATCGCCTAATAATCGTGAAGCTGCAACAATCACTTCGATTGCAGAGATTTGCACAAAACACTTTTTAAAGGATCACGACGTGCAATCTAACGCGCGATCAGCACGACCAGCATAACGACGCCTAGCAATACAGCCGACCACATTGCCATACTTGCCGTGAGACCACCTCTTGCAAGCCGGCCACGAGGGCTGAAGGTCGCCTCTATACGATCAAAGGCTTGCGCACCAAGGCGCCCAGCAATCCCCGTCATCGCAGGACCAACCTTACCCCAAACTGTACCGGTCCATTTTGCAAAGGCATAGCCCGGCTTGCGATAGATCCAATCGGTGTCGAGGATGGTTCCAGGGCGCTCCGGTGGATAGAGACCAAAGCGCTTCAGCAACATAAAGGCGAGGACCGCGAGCATCAGGAGCTGCAACTGCGTCAAGACGTGGTCCAGCGTGTAAGGGTTGTAGACGACAATGTCCTTGCCCGACACAGAGCAAACGTCTGCGGGTGATACCGCCGTACAGGGTAGCAAGCCATACAGCCAACCATAGCCAAAGCCCGGCACGAAAGCTGGCAGTGCAATCGCGATACAAATAAATGCGGCGATCCCCATCGCGAGCAACATGTTAAACGGCGCTTCCTTAACGCGCTTGCCGCTATCATGGCCAAAGAATGTGAAATACGGGATCTTGATCCCGGAATGCTCGAGCACACCAGCCGAAGCAAAGAGCAACATCGCCCAAACGATAAAGTAGCCCTCTTTTCCAACCGCTGACATTGTCATCGACTTGGCAACAAAGCCTGAGAAGAGCGGGAAGGCCGAAATCGACACAGCCCCAATGATACAGAATATCGTCGTCCAAGGCATCGACTTGTATAGTCCGCCAAGCTCACTGGCCTTAGCCGTACCGACACGGTAGAGCACAGCACCAACACTCATAAACAGCAAGCCCTTATAGATGATGTGCGCAAACGCATGAGCAGCTGCGCCATTCAGCGCCAACGGCGTGCCGATACCGACAGCACAGATCATAAAGCCGAGCTGGTTGTTCAGCGAGTACGCCAAGACCTTACGCAGATCATTCTCAATCACAGCGAAGAAGACCGGGAAGACGGTCATGAATGCGCCAATCCAAATCAGGATTTCAAAGCCCGGGAACATGCGAGCGAAAGCATAAACCGCGAGCTTTGTCGTAAACGCAGAAAGCACGACAGCACCAATAACCGTCGCTTTCGGATAAGCGTCCTGCAGCCAATTATGCAAGAATGGGAATGCTGCCTTAATCGCAAAGGCCGCGAAAATGAACTTCGCGCCGGGCTCATCAAACGATGAAAACGTACCGATTGCATCAAGTGTCAGCGTGCCATTGGCCTTATAAACATATGAGAGGCCATCGAGCAGCAAGACACCTGACAGAATCTGGACACCCAAATAGCGCATCGAAGCCTGATAAGCTGCCTTTGTTCCAGCCCGCAGGATCAGGAAAACAGAACTAACCGCCGTTATCTCCCAGAAGATAAACAGTGTCATCAAATCGCCCGCAAACGTTGCAGCCACGGCCGCTCCAGCATAGGCGAGCGCCATACCGTCTTGGAGCTGATCGTCAGTATGCATCGCGTAAATCGCATTCAAGAATGCCGCGATAAGGAAAGCGAGTCCAAAGATGAAATTGAGGCTATCAACGCGATATAGAATCAAATCGATCCCAAGCACATTCGCAACGGCAAGGCTGGAGCCGCGATCTGCAAATGCCAGCATTATGAGCGCCACAACAGGCGTTGCAACCATAAGGCCCTGTCGGATACGTTGAGCAGGTATCAGGGCACCAATAAACCCGACGAGTATCAGCAATAGGCCCGGATTAGTTTGGGTCAGAAGCGCGTTCATTCTTTTGACTCCACATCTTCCGGCGTGGTGTCCGCTTCGCCGTAATAGTCTTCATCGCGTCGCAAAAGTTTACCAAGAGGCCAACCTGACAAAACAGCAAGTGCAAAGGCACCGAAGCCCCATAGCGCGTAGAAGCCTGTCGACTCTGCGAGGTGGAAGTAGTCGTGACGATCTACGAACAGATCAAGTCCGAACAGAATAACACAAATCGAAACGACCAGGATTAGAAAGACTGTTGGCGTGCGCGGCGAGTCTACCCACCCAAACAAAAGCTTGGACACCGGATGCATACCATCATCGCCCGGTGTCACCTGCGGAGCATCGGCCTCAGTTTTCACAAAACGGCCGCTTGAGTCGCGTTCAACGGGCGTGGTCATGGATTACCTCCAGCAGCAGTGGCAGCAGCCATTAACTCAGCCACGGGACGCTCTCCAGTCGCTGGCTCTAGGAACTCGGATACAGGCCCAACCGCAAAGAACATCACCAGACAGAGCGCTGCCGTAAAACATGGCGCAGCAACAGTAAGCATTGGCGCACCGCCTGGCCGCTTAAAAGGAACAGGCTCTGGTGTGCCGGGTGGCGGCATCAAGGCCAAGATGGGTATCGGTAATAGATAGGCGATATTTAGAAGTGACGAGATGATTAAAATGATCGGCACATACTCTATGTTCGCGTCAATCGCGCCCTGCATGATCTCATATTTTGGCCAATCCCCCGCGAGCGGTGGAATTCCGATAATCGAGAGAGATGCAACGAAAAACGCGATAAAGACCAGCGGCATTCGCCGGCCCAATCCACGCATTTGCGAGATATTCGTTGCCCCTGTCGCGACATAAATCGCACCAGCGCACATAAAGAGCGTAATCTTACCAACCGCGTGCGCAGCAATCTGAAGCGACCCGCCAAGGAAGCCCGCAGAATCTGCCAGCATCGCCCCACATGTGATGTAGGCCAATTGCGCGACTGTCGAATAAGCCAGCCTTGCTTTAAGGTTGTCCTTCGTCATCGCAATTAAGGACGCGACAACGATGGTGAAACACGCCATCCCAAGCAAAAACTCACGTGACCCAACCGTGTTCAAGACCTCTTCGCCGAAAATATAAATCGAGATTTTCAGGATCGTGAACACACCCGCCTTCACAACCGCCACGGCATGTAGCAAGGCCGACACCGGCGTCGGCGCGACCATCGCATTCGGGAGCCAGAAGTGGAACGGCATGAGCGCCGCCTTACCCACACCAAAGACAAAGAGTAGTAGCAGCGCACTGAGAGCAACAGGGCTAATCGCCTGAACCGTTTCTTGAGCCAGCAATCCACCTTGAACAAAGTCGAGGCTTCCAGCGAGTTGCCCTGTCCAAATGATTGCGACAAGCAAGAAGCCAATAGAAGTGCCAAGCAATGTCATGAGGTAGATACGGGCACCGCGCTGAGCATTCGCGTCACCTTTGTGTGCAACCAGCGGATAAGTCGAAAGCGTCAGGAGTTCGTAGAAAACAAAGAGCGTGAAGAGGTTTGCCGCGAACGCAACACCAATCGCGCCAAACAGCGCCACCGCAAAGCACATATAGAACCGTGTTTGATTTCGCTCACGGTTCCCGCGCATGTAACCAATGGAATAGAAGCTGTTGACGATCCAGAGACCGCTCGCGACCATCGCAAACAGAGCGCCAAGCGGCTCGACATTGAACGCAAACTCAAACCCGGGAACAGCCTCACCCAATGAGAGCGACAACTCATCTCCGTTTGCGACCATCATTGTGATCGAAATGACAACGATGAATAGAGCCGCAGCGCCAACGAGTGTCACACCTTCACGCAGATCAGGTACACGGCCTGCAAGCCAAATCCCTGCGCAAATAATCAGAGGCAGCAACAGGGCTGCAGCAATAAGCATTTCGCCGCTCATCGGGCACCTCCGATAAACAAGGCTGAGGCAGCGTCATCTGCCAATCCGGCAACAAATCCGCCCTGAACACCAATCCAGATATTCGCCAACGCCAGCACCCATAACGGCAACAAGATCAGCAGTGGCGCTTCTTTGCGCTTTTTGTTCGGGTTAAGTGGCGCTCGGAAGAACACGGCCTCCAGAATACGCCCCATATAGACGACGGCGAGCAGGCTGGAAAACATCACAACTGCGACACCCCACCACCAACCATTCTCAAACAAGGCTGTCCCAAGCGCAACTTTCGACTGGAAACCGGCTGTTAGCGGCACACCAATTAAGGATAGGCCTGCAATCGCAAATGCAACCATAGTCCAAGGCGCAGACCGCCCTAACCCACGGAAATCATTCAAACTGGTGCCTTTATAAGACAGGACCACCCCGGCCATCGCCATGAACAGCGCGCCCTTGATGACAGCATGATTGACGAGATGGAACAGACCTGCCGAAACACCAGCCGCTGTACCTATCGAAATGCCGAGTAGCATGTAGCCAACCTGCGCAACTGACGAGTACGCCAGTGTGCGTTTAACATCGGTCTGGAAGACTGCTTGGAATGAACAGGCAACCATTGCTGCAAGCCCCATCGGCATCAGTATCCAGATCAATGTCGAACCCTCGAATGAGAACTCCAACCCGAACACTGTGAACAAGAATCGCACCAGCGCATAGAGCGCGACTTTGGTCGCCGTTGCCGCTAAGAACATGGTTACAAAGCTCGGGCTGTAGGCGTAAGCATTCGGCAGCCACTGGTGAAGCGGGAACATCGCAGCCTTTAAGCCCAAACCAACGAGGATGAAGGCATATCCCGCCAACACAGCGCGATTGCTCTGCACATCTTCAAGCCGAACTGCCAATTCCGCCATGTTGAGCGTACCTGTAGCAGCGTAAAGGAATCCAACCCCGACAACGAAGAATGAAGCTCCAATGGTCCCCATCATCAAATAATTCGCGGCGGCTGGAAGCGCTCTCCGGTCGCGGCTAGCGCCTAAAGCAACCAGTACGTATGTCGCAATCGATGATATCTCGAGGAAAACGAAGAGGTTAAATGCGTCGCCCGTCGCCGCGACCCCACAAAGGCCGAGGAAACAGATCAAATAAGCGGCCATAAACATGGCACGCTTGGCTTCGCGAATTTCAGCTTTGATACTCGGCCAGCCAAATATCGCTGCGAGGAAACCGATTGAGGTCACCAGTAGCAAAATCATTGAATTGAGCGCGTCTATGCGGAACTCAATTCCGGCATCTGGTTCCCAACCGCCCATAGCGTAGGAAATAACCGCGCCGCCTTCGACAGATCGAACCTGCACAAGCAGAACGACGGCCATAACGAGTGAAAAACCCGTCGCAAATAGTGCCAGCAACCATGCCAAACGACCATTCGGCATCATCGCAGCGATTGGCGCAAGCAAGAGCGGCACAGCAATCAGTAATGCTGGTGCGTGCGCCGCAATATCTGCTGGCACGAGAGAATTAATGAACTCGATCATACTACACCACCCGCGGTCTGGGCTTCGTCTGCCTCATCCGCCGCTTCTGCAATCGCGACCGAAAGATCCATTTCGCGAACCTCGTCAGCCTCAACTGTGCCATAAGCCTCGCGAATGCGAACAATGATGGCTAAACCAACCGAAAGGGTCGCCACACCGACAACAATCGCCGTCAGCATCAAAACATGTGGCAGAGGGTTGGAATATATGTTCTCTAGGCCACCAGAGGCATAACCATGAGCCGCATCGTATGCCCCGTGGGCTGTGTCGCCCGCATAGTCGCTCGCAGCCTCAGCACCATGTGCAGCATCTTCCCCGTGACCCTTGTCCTTCTTCCAATCCTTGCCGAATAGGATTGGTGCAGTACCGCCATCAACACGGCTTAACGAGACATAGAACAGAACAATGGATGTCTGGAAAAGCCCAAGCCCAACAAGGCGCTTAATCAAATTCGTAGCGGCAAAACAGATATACAGGCCAATCATCATTAAGCCGATGATCGCCCAATAGTTCCCACGTTCGAGGATAAATTCGAGCATACTCTACCAGTCCTCGTCTCGGATTTCGCTAACGCGGCCAGCAAATGCGTAATAGATTGAGACCATTGATCCGGTCACGGCGAAGAGAACACCGAGTTCAATAACGATGATACCAACATGCTGCCCAAGGTGGCCACCCGGCGCCTCACGGAACAGTGCATCATAATCAAGCAAATTACCGCCCATCGCGAGCGCCCAAAACCCTACCGCTGTGTACAGGAACAGACCAAAGGCCGCGACAGAGCGTGCAAATCCCGGCGTGATCGCGCGCATCGCTGGCGCAATACCGAAGATCAGAGAATAAAGAATAACCGCAACCGCTAGAATTACACCAGCTTGGAAACCGCCGCCGGGGCTATACTCCCCATGGAAGTGCACGAAAAAGCCGAACACCGCGATAATCGGGATAAGTGCTTTCGCAACAACGCGCAGGATCACATGATGGTCGCCGTTCATGCCTCGCCCTCATCTTCTTTTTTCAAGTCCGCAACGCGGTCCTCACGGCGCACAGTCGCGCCAAGCGAACGCTCGCCAAACCCAAGCAGCAATACAACAGCAAGCCCGGCGCTGAACACCACAGCCACCTCGCCCAGCGTATCAAAGCCACGATAGCTACCCAAGACTGAGGTCACGACATTTGGAATAGCAATCTCAGCTTTGCTGCGCTCAATATACTCCATACCGACGCCTGTATTGGCCGCGGACATCGCGTCGCCAAAACCGGGTAAATCAATCGTTGCATAGATCAGCACCGCCCCAGTCGCGATGACAACCAATAGCGGGACAATCTGTGTCGCCCCACGCTCCGGCTTGGCTTTTCGGGACGTTAGAACCATCGCCGCAAGGAAAAGCGCGGTCGAGATACCCGCACCGACAGCAGCCTCAGTGAAAGCGACATCAACAGCATCAAGTGCAACAAACCAAGTCGCTGAAATCAGAGAATAAATGCCTGACAACATTACGATCGCGAACAAACTACGCAGGCGAGCGATGGCTATGGCAACAACGAACAGGATGCCCAGCAAGGTAACATTGAGCAATTCGATTGCGAAATTTGCGCCCTCAAAACCGGTCATGAAACATCTCCTGCATCTTCGCCGCGCCCATGACGACCAATCAATGGCTCAAGCCCGGCTGTATGAGCGGCATTCGCAAGCGCATGAGAAGAGGTTGGCCCGGTTAGGAAAATAAACAGCCAAATCGCCGCGAGCTTAATCACGACCGGCCAGCTTGGCGCCAATAGCGCCATACCTACAACCGCCAAAGTGACGGATGCCGTATCGGTAACAGAAGCCGCGTGCAGGCGTGTGTAAAGGTCAGGGAAACGCAAGACACCAATCGTGCCAATAATCGCCAGCACCGCACCCGTAAGCAACAAAGCTGAGCCAAAAGGCGCACGCAACGCGTTCAGAAACTCCAAAACTTCCATCATTTTGAGCCTCCACCCGGACGGCGCATCAGTGGCACTTGGAAAGAACGATAACGGAAAAACTTCAAAATCGCGATCGTGGCGACAAAGTTGATCAACGCATAAAGTATAGCAATATCAAGGAAGTCTGGACGGCCTGTTAGAAATCCGATGACCCCAAGCAACAAAACGACTTTCGTCCCGAGAGAGTTCACAGCGAGCACGCGATCATAAAGTGTCGGACCCTTGAGGGCGCGGATAAGCATCAAGCAAATCGCAACCACAAGCGCCAGCGCAGCGGCACCAATCATGCTTTTGATCTCCCGTCAGATGCAATTCGCGAACGCCGGTCCATCTCGTCAAATGCGCCCGGACCCGCCTCTTCTTCATAAAGCGCGTGGACGAGAATCTTATCGCCTTCAACCGCAACACTAACAGTCCCGGGTGTAAGCGTTATGGAGTTTGCAAAAACGGTTTTCGCAAGGTCGCTCTCGCAACCCGTTTTAACTTTAACAAGGGCTGGGTTGATATCGAGGTTTGACCGCAAACACGCTTTGATGACGACCCAGTTTGCTTTAAAAATCTCAACAACTAGCCATGCCCAATAGACAATCAATGCTGGCAGCCGGGCATATGGTGAGCCTTCGCGGTCGAGAATATCAAAGCGATACGCAAGCACGACAGAGAGCAAAACTGAAACTGATCCGAGCGCCCAGATCAGCGGCTTGTCCATAAAAGACAGGCCCTGCCATAGCAGAACAAGCGCCACTAAAAGTCCAAGAAAATAGCCCACGCGCCCTACAGCTCCGATAAAGTTACCTCTAGTCAGAGCGTGGAATTAGAACCGGAATCACCATTTGGCCAGTCAAAACCGTCCAATTTCTGCGAAAATGTCACGACTTTCCGAAAACAAGGCTCGCTGTGCGACGCGCTGTCGAAAATGCCGCTTCATCATTTGCCTCATCCTCATCAAGGCCAGACTGCCTTAACCGCGTTGGCGAGAACGTAGAAGACAAAGACCAGTTCCAATAGCGAAGCGTGGTTTGCGCTTTTGCGACAGACAACAGATCATAAGTCTCCATCACATAAGAAAATTGTGGGTGGACCGAACCGTCTTCCATGTCGATGGGGCGCTTTAACGAGAGCCACAGCTCGCGAAGCGAAGGCCGCTTCAATCCTGTCGCCTTACAAAGAACTGCCAGCCCCTCCCCACCCCGGTCGCTCAACAGTTTTGCGATGGTGACAGGCTTCACACCAGCCAGATAGCCAATCTCTTGGGCTATTTCTGGGCCCATACCTGTCGCAGCGGCGACAGATATTGCATGTTCGAGGCTATCATAAGGGCTTTTATCAATCGCTGCGCGGTTGCGCTGCCGGCGTTCAATCAGTTGCAGCGTCTTACGAGACACAGGATCTTTCCAGCCCTCTTCAGCCGCCATAGCGAATACATCAGAGCACATCTCTATCATCTCAAGGCGGTCAGCCGCATGGCGTTGCAAGATAACGCGTCGTGTCGGACCATCAGACCACCAGAACATTGCCATCGCTTGCGCTGGGCGCAGCTCTAGTCGCTTGATCAAATACAAGGTGAACGCTTCGTCCTTGCGTGACCGCGCCACCAAAACATCAATCGCATGTTCTGACAGTTCCGCACCTTTATTTTCAAGCATGACCTTAACGGTTGTTGGTTCACCAACAGCTGCCAGTCGATCAGTAATCACTGGTGGGACTTTCTTGCGACCCGCAATGACTAAGCGATGATCCGATGTGACATGGTCTACGATCTGCAACAGATCGGACGCATCAAAAGCCTCATTCTTTTCCAAGACTGGCCCGGCAATTTCGATACTACATTGTGCTAAATATCTAAGCACACGGCGCGGCGCCTCGCGCATCGCAGCCAAACGGTGCGCACAGAGTTGACGCTCCTCATCGGTCGCATGGAACAGCATATCCAGCAGGATATCCCCTGCCATCGAACGGTCCTGCGGTGCAGCTTGCGAGGCGGGCATTGCGACATAATCAATCAATCGCCGCAACAGCACATCGCGTGCCCGGCTTTCAATACGTTTACGCTCAAATGGGATCGGATCGCTCATCACATGCCGCCAAGTCAGTCATACCAACGGTCTTTATGAGCAGAGATAAGTTAATAATCCGATGAAATGGCGCTAAGCAGCCTTCTTCCCCGGATGCACAACAATCAGCAGCATACTCGCGGCAAGCATCGCAATCGCGAGCGCGAACAGTGCCCCGCCATCTGTCGCAGTTGTGCCTTGCGCCAGTGACAATGGAACTTCACGTCCCAAAACACCCGGCAATAAATGCGCTGTCACTGCTCCGGACAGAACCAGAAATGACAGAACCGCACCAAAGCGTCGCCACCATGGCATCAACAAACAAAGGGCGGCCAGCAATTCAACAATCGCAACCAGAAAGCGTCCGGTCGGCTCGACAATGGCAAAGCCAGTGTTCTGCGCAATCGTTGCGAAAACCACGTTCTCTCCAGCTTGATCAAACAGTTTGACGGAGCCTTCAGGCGGGTTTGGTAAAGGGTGGATCGTTGCTTGCACGAACATAAAAATCAGGAATAGCGCGAGCCCCCAACTGGCGATGTGACGCATCATGCGCATGACTGAACTCTCCTCCTGATCTCTTTTTGCCTAGCATGCAGACATCACATGACCAAGACGATCTGACGTGTGGCTGCATATTTTTGCTTTTGTGTCATCTTTTCTACGGATAGGGTTCTGCGAAGTAGAGGGCGGACTGAATATGAGCGACACATCGCAAGGTGATGATCAGCTATCCAAAGACGACATTATGGATGAGGCTGAGCTGAAGGATGAAGCGCGCTCCCCCGTTAGTGGCATGGGCACTGCAATGGGCGCCGGGGCCAATCTTCTTGAAACCGCGCAATCTATGCTCGCTAGAAAAGCACGGCGCGGCGTTAATATCGAACTTCCCGCATACCTTTCTGTTCAGGCCACATGGTTCATCGCCTTCGGATTGCAGATGGTGCTTTTCCCCTACCTAATTACGAACAAGCTAGGCCTCGGCGGAACTGAACTTGGGCTTGCGAACCTCGCACTTTCGGGCCCCTCGGTTGTATTTCTTCTCATCGGCGGCGTTGTCGCTGAACGTATGTCCGGCAAGCCTCTGCTCATGGTGTTGCACCTATTCGCGGCGGTCCCAGCTTTTCTGCTCGCTTTTGCCATTGCAACCGACAATCTCTCATATCCCCTCATGATCGCTTATGGTCTCGCGCTTGGAACCGTTGGCGCATTCATGATGCCCGCCCGCGATGCGATCTTGAATGAGGTTGTAGAGCGCCGCGGGCGCGTTGGCTCAGGCGTCACACTTCAGCAAGGCGTTGCTTTCGCTACGCTCGCCCAATTCGCCGCCCAAATCACTGGCCTCATCCTTGGCGGATACGCAGATAAAATGACCACAATGCCAGATTGGCTCGGCGGCTTCGGTGTTGGCCCAATTCAAAGCTGGCAGCTCTTAACCTTCCAGGGCCTAATCGTTGCTTGCGGCGCAGTGCTTGCCTTTTTCCTCGCAAGAGGACGCCGCGTTAAAACGGGGCGTTCCGGGATCGGCGCAGCATTCGGGGACATTGGCGAAGGCTTCAAGGTGGTCGCAGGCGACGCAAAATTGTGGGCAATGACCGTGCTGATGTTTGGCGTAGGGATCTTCGTCATCGGTGCCTTCTTAGTTGTCCTACCGATTATCAACCGTGACGTTTATGGCCTCTCTGGCGACGGTATCCGCGACATGTTCGTAACCTTCTGGCTGGGCGCATTCGTCTCATCGGTCGCGCTATCCTTGTTCAAGAACATCAAACGACAAGGACGACTGCTCTTGACGGCGCAGCTTCTCGGCTCCCTCGCCATCCTACCTATGATGACAAAAATCCCGCACTGGGGCTTCCTTACCATCGTCTTCGTTTGGGGGCTATCAGCGGGTGTTTCAATCGCGATGAGCCGGTCCATCGTTCAGGACGCCGCCCCGAAAGATCAACTCGCACGCGTCCTCTCAATCTACCAGCTAGGTTTTATGGCGGGCGCTCCGTTTGGTGCGGCGATCATGGGCGGTCTTGTCGATGCTTTCGGCCCATACAAGATCGCAATCGTTCCGGCAGCAGGCATGACACTTCTAATCATCTGGATGGTGATCCGCACACCGATCTGGAACCTGAAGAACGAGGCGTTCAAAAAGTAAAAGCCCCGGCCAAATCGACCGAGGCTCTTTGATAATGTCTATAACTGAACACTAGTACTTGATTGAACACCCATAAGGCGTCGCGCTCGTCACCTCTGGCATTTCACCTGCCGCAACAGCCGTCAGCGCAGCTGAGACATAGTTTGTAGCCTTCTCAATGTCCGGAACACGGGCTGACTTGATGGAATCAATACCGCCAGCAAAGGCAAGCTTGCCGTCACCTTTAACAACAAACATATGCGGCGTTGTCTTCGCATCATAGGCCCGTCCAATCGCGCCTGATGGATCAAGAATTGTATAGCTAGCAGCGGCGCCGCGCTCTTCATTCTTAGCAATCGCCGCCGGACCTTCAAGATGACCCTGTTTACCCTCAGCAGAGGAGATAACTTGGATCCAAACTACATCATCTGCGGTCGCATCGGCTTGCAGCGTCTGCATATTCTTAATCGGCTCAGCATAGTGCTTCACCACAAATGGACAATCGTGATTGGTCCACTCCATGACGACTGTCTTACCCTCAAAATCACCCAGTGAAATCTTGTCGCCGCTTGCTGTATCAGCATCGACAAAAATTGGCACTGATGTCCCTGCCTCAAGACTAGGCGCAGCCTCAGCAGAAAAACTAATGAGTGCTCCGGCCGTGAGTGCGACAGCAGTTGCCATGCCCGCAGCTAATCCAAAGTTACGACGTGTAATTACAGTCATGAAAATCTCCCAAATCTGATGGTCCTGAAGATACGACGCTATCCGGCTTCGACAAGCCCTGTCACGAGATCAATCGATAACAATTCCGGGAGCACTTCAGGTTCAGCTTCACCCGGCGCGTACCACAGATACATTGGCACGCCCGCGCGTCCGCGCTTTTGTAGCTCTAAAGCAATTTCAGTGTCGCCATTGGTAAAGTTAGCCACCAAAAACGCCACTTCACCCTTCTCAAAGGCCTCTGCGACAGGCTTGGTTTGAAGCGTTTGCAGCTTGTTGGCTTGGCAGGTCACGCACCATTCGGCTGTGAAATCAACAAACACAGCGCGGCCTTCGGCGGTCAATTCGGCCACACGCTCCGGTGACCATGCTTCGGTTTCGTAAGAGGCTGCATAGGCTTGCGATCCACCATCAAACTCCACTGCTGCATTCGCCATACTCATCGGTAGCGCAATACCCGCAACCCCAACAATCACTGCGGCAGCGCGCGTGATTAAACTCGCCTGCCCGGCCTTTAAATTCGCAACAACCCAAATCGCGGTCAGCATACCAATTAACATACCCGCAGACTTTGCCAGCTCGATCCCATTAAACGCGGTCGCAGACAATGCGCTCATTAGACCAAAGACAGGTATGATTGTGAGCAATCCAAGCACCGCCATCAAAATTGCCCGCCCACCTTTATCTGCTGCCTTCAAAGCCCAGAGGGCGAACCCGATCAGCGCAGCACCCGCCACAACAGCTGCCGCCACCCGGTAGCCTGACAATGACCCGAGGACAGATATCAACCACGCCGCGGTTAGGAACATCGGGAAAGCAAACACCTCTTTTAGCGACTCCATCCACGCGCCCGGCTTCGGAACCAAACGCTGCAAACTCGGCAAAAAGCTCAAGAGCAGGAAAGGTAGCGCCAACCCAACACCCATCGACAGCAGCACCATCACAACGTTCAAAGAGGGTTGCAGCATCACCGCGCCAAGCGCTGCGCCAAGGAAAGGTCCCGTGCATGGCGCACCAACTACCGCCGCCAACACGCCTGTGAAGAATGCGCCCGTGCTACCTTGTTTTGCGGCCAAGTTACCGCCGACATTCTGCACCGAGCTGCCAAGCTCAAACATCCCAAGTAGCCATAGCCCTATCAAGAAGATGATCAGAATAAGGGCCGTAACAATCAGTGGATTCTGCAACCAGAACCCCCAAATCGCAACACCCGTCGCAGCGCGTACAGACAAGACCGCCGCGGCCAATGCCCCGAAACTCACAAGCACACCTGCTGCATACCAAAGCCCATGCGCGCGGGCTTCACCAACATTTCCGTTCGCAACCGACGAGACAATGCCCATCGCCTTGATCGATAGCACGGGCAAAACGCACGGCATCAGGTTTAAAATCAAACCGCCAATCAGACCGAGCACCATCAGCATGGGCAGTCCAGCACCGCCGCCAGCAGCAACGCCCGACGAACTACCTTCAACACTTAATCCGCTTGTGTTTGCCAAAATCGCGCCTGATCCCGCAGACACCTCGACGGCGACATCACCAACCTGAACCACCCCGCCCAACGCCGTTTGTGGAACGCCACCAGCCTTCGACGGGGTCAGCTCGATCTGCAGACCTTCTTCACCAAAGCTAACCGGCTGGTCCGCCGCATGCACAATATCATGCCCATAAGGAAAGAACCGAACCTCACCACGCGCGCCAGCAACCTGCTCACCCGACAGAGACATAACCCACTTTCCAGACGTCGCCGTTACAGCGCTTTCACCGGAAAACACCGGTGGAACTTCAGCCAGTGCATCCTGAATAAGCTTAGAATTGGCCGTGTCCGGCAGCTGCGCTGTTCCAACTGATTGCAGGAAGCTAATCGGCGCGCTTTCAGGGATACAAATGTCCTTACAGATCAGGTAGTCGGCGATACCTTCAAACATTATGGCACTATCAGCGCTCTCAGGTATCTGAACTTTAAAGGGCAAAATGACTTTACCCGAATACCCATAGTCCATGATCTGCCCCGGGACGACCGGAAGCACTTCCGGCAATGGCCATTCAAATGCGCTTATAGACGCTTGATCAACGCCTAGCGTATCGCCCCACAAAATCTCAGGCGGGATGCCTGCATCGCCCGGATTGATCCAGTAAATGTGCCAGTCCTTATCGATCTCAAAAGACAGACCAAGCCAAACAGTTTCGCCAGGTACAGCGATAGAACGCTCAGAGATCAACTCGACGCTAGCGCGGTTATTATTGGTCTGAGCCATGCCAGACAAAGCGGCAAAAACGGTGACAAACGCAAAAACGAATAAGGCGCGAAAGTTCAACATAGACGGCAAGCTCCGAGGGTTTCGCACTCCATATGCTACTCCGCGGCAAAATGGAAACCACCTCGCGCGGATGTGACCAGATAAAAAAAGGGCGACCCGAATGGGGCCGCCCTTCAAAAATCATATACTTTAAGGCTTAAGCGACTGGCGCAGCGGTTTGAGTGCCAACTTGCTTTGTCACAGCGCGCTGAATGACGCGCTGCCAATTCAGGAGTGACAGCATATGAGCGTAGATTGCGCCGATAGCACCAGCTTCACGAAGCTCATTGAATTGTTCGGTTGAAAGCTCGTTCAGTTTTGCTTCGTCAATCGCCATGTAATCAGCGATCTTTTGCTGCTCACCCACAGGGTTACCGCTGGTGTCGCGCGGCTGATAGCTGACAGACTTGGCTTCCATAAGGTTGTACTTTTTCAGCAAGGCAGTGAATTCAGCTGTCGCACGGCGCTGGCGCTCAAACTCTTTACAGAATTCGATGGCGTTGTTCGTGAACTCAGTCATTTCGCCATTCTCAAAGAATGGAATATCAGGCTGGTTCGAAACCATTGGCGCTTCACGGTCAACGCAAAGCAGGAGGCGATCGCTATCTTTATCGTTTGCAAAAACAAACGGGTAACGACGCACGAAAGCCGGGACGTAGAAATCTGGCTCTGTTTGGCCGTCTTCTTTAACGAAAAGATTTTCGTTTTGACGCACACCCATAACGGCGACAGGCGTTAGGTCTTCACCAACAAAGATAATCGGGAATGCTGTCGCGGCTGTGCCGAACTCAGTAACTGTCACTGGGATCGCATGCGCTGTACGGAGGAACCCAAATGGCTGATCAATCTGCTTCACGCCGAGCGCAGCGTGCTGCTCAGGGTTCAGTGGTTGTGGTTTTTTGTAAAAAAGAACGTTGCCTGTTAGCTCAGGCTGTTGTGCGACTGTTGTGTTTTCCACGGGAAACTCCCCTTAATAAGACTGGCGCGGTTTAACGGAAATGAGCTATGCCGACAACCGGAATACGTGCATGAGGTGTAACTGTTGCAGCACTTTCATAATTCTACAGCCCCGACAGGCTCTAAGCGCGCCCTAAAAGCGACCAAAACCTTCGGCATTGCCCTTCTGTTCGCGTTGATTGCGGCATGCGGTGATGGCGACGGAAACACGCGTGTTTCGAATCAGGACCTGCGCATCTCGCAGAACATCCTAGCGGACGCATATGGCACCGAATTGGCCTTTTCACCTGAGACCGTCACGCGCGCCGGGCTGAGAAATACCCAAACACAAACATCGCATTATAATTTGTCTGATCACTCTCAAGCAGGTTTTGAAAGACGCAGGCTGACCCGGATCGAGCTTTTGCAACGCCTTCAAAACAGACCAACCCTGCCCGAAACGCTCGCGCTTGAAACAGATTTGCGTATCGCAACTCAAACTCTGCAACATGTCACCGATCTTGAGCAGATGGGGCATGGGCGCTATTCGACCATATCAACACATCCATATGTCATCGACCCATATAGCGGAATTTGGATCGAAGGGCTTAGCCTTCTAGAGACATCTCATCGGATCGAAAATAAGGACGACGCGTCTGCATATATTGTGCGGCTGCGTCTATTGGCGGATGCAATTGATGATACGCGCAGGCGTTTGATTGCAGACGAAGCGGCAGGTTACGCTCTACCAAAACCCCTGCTTGCCGAAACGCTTGAGAAGCTTTCGCGATTACTCACCAATGACGCAGCGCAGCTAGAATCGCTTATTTCCACGCTATCAAACCTAACGCTTGGTATTTCAGACATCAGCGCGCTTGAACGCACAGACCTTATCACAAATGCAAGACTAACCCTTCAGAACCGCATCATACCCGCGTACGCGTCTTTGGCGGGAACGCTCGAAGCCATGTCAGAAACAGCGCCGCAGCAAGCTGGTCTCTGGAACCAACCCAGCGGCTATCTAACGCTGCAGAAACTCATCAGGTTTCACCTCACAGATGACCTATCGCTAGAACAAACACACGCACAGAACCTCCGCGACGCGACAAGCTATCGCGAAAGCTTGGAATTTTTACTGTCAGCATCGGCTGAGGTTGAAGAACCGCTTAGCTTTCAAGAGGCATTAGCTCTTTTCTATCTCCCGCCGGAAGAAACATCTCTGCGTGCCGCTGCACCAGCAGAAGCACCCCAGCCAGAGCGCCTCATCAGGCCTGTAAGTGACCTCAATGCGCTATTAATGAACGCCGAGAACCTTCCCCGGCCTTTGCGAAATGCGATTGAACATCATTCATCTACAGCACAGCAACGCCCCAAAGCACCAGATCAATCCGGCACACTCTTTCCGCATAGCGCGATTGCTTATGCCATCGAGCAGTTAAAATCTGATACGGAATTACAAAGTCTGCCCAAGGCGCATCTCAGGTTGATTGAAACGCTAGTGGCAACGGCTGATAGCGGCCTCAATCATGCAAAATGGTCGTTTGAACAAACTTCTGGATATATCGCAGAACATTCAGGCTTGCCAATAGAGACCGCCGATCAAATCACGCTCTGGGTCGCCTCAAACCCTGGATATGAACTTTCTAAAGCTGCTGCCTACAGACGCCTCAAAGCCCTAGCTGCGCGTGCGAGCGCTGTTCTAGGCCAAGACTATGATCAAGCCGCATTTATAGCTGTCGTTAAGGGTGATCGCCCTCGCCCCTTGGCGCTGATCGAAGCGGATGTCGAACGATGGTATGCCGCGCAACTCAATCCGGCAGGTTAAGCCGCAAGCGCCATCTCGTCACGCTCGGCTTCAAGCACCGGATTAAGTCCATCTGCTAGATCCGTAATTGCAAGTGCCCGAAGCTGCGGATCACTCTCACGCAGAACAAAAATTGCCTTAGCGCCGTAACGCTCGGCATCAGCATAAGCCCAAATCGGCTGAACATCGTGTAGACGACCGCGCAATGTGCTGAGCTTTACAACGCGCCACCCAAACGGCCCCTGCGCCGCAAAGAGCGCGACCCCTGCTTCACGCGCCCATGGTGCATTAGGAGCCATACGCACGAATGAATAAGCTTTACCTGATTGGCCTCTAAATTTGACTTCACGCATGATGTTCTCCCTGTGTTCTCATTCTTTGTATTCTACTTTTGTTCTCTTGCAAGAACTTTATCGTAAACAGATCGTTAACGCAGCCTTGAAAGCGTAAACGCCCCAGAGGCCACAACAGGATCACGCCTCTTGTCAGGGTGAATTCTTTTCTGTAAGAGGCTTTTGCTCACCCTAAGCATAAGGGTAATCAGCGCGATTTGTTCCAAAATTTTGGACCAATACTTGAAAATTAGACCTTTCGCGCACACATAATGCTCATAGTGAGCATAATAGGAGGCTGACATGGCTAGATTAATTGATGCAGGTCCAGGCTGCCCAACCCCAACCCCTTTGCGCGCAAAGTCCGCAGCAGAGCGACGCGGCCTTGAGTATAATGACGACGTGAAAGCGGCGACTGATCACCTCTACCCAATGGTCTCTGATTTCATCACACCAATGGAATGGCCTGCCGTCGCGCCGCTCGTGGCTGAAATTAACCGCATCAAAGCGGCAAAGAACGCAGTCATTCTCGCCCACAATTATATGACGCCGGACATCTTCCGCCTCGTCGGCGACTTTAGAGGTGATAGCCTGCAACTCGCGCGCGAAGCTGCCGAAGTTGATGCTGACATTATCATTCAGGCCGGCGTCCACTTTATGGCAGAGACTTCGAAAATCCTCGCGCCTAGCAAGACAGTCCTAATCTCTAGCCTCGAAGCTGGCTGCTCACTTGCAAGCTCAATCACAGGCGAAGATGTGCGTCTGATCAAACAGCGCTACCCAGATTATCCAATCGTCACTTACGTGAACACGACAGCTGATGTGAAAGCTGAATGCCACATCACCTGCACAAGCTCAAACGCCGCGCAGGTTGTTGAGGCTGTAGCTGCGGAGTGGAACACTGACACCGTCATCCTCGTCCCAGATCAGTATCTGGCAAAGAACGTCGCGGCCCAAACGGGTATTCGCATCATCACATGGCCAGGCGCCTGTGAGGTCCATGAGCTATTTAGCAAAGACGATGTTTATGCCCTGCGCGAAGCACATCCTGGCGTCATGATCTTGGCTCACCCTGAGTGCCCGCCAGATGTGCTTGAAGCGGCCGATTTTGCTGGCTCCACGGCGGCCCTCGCCAATTATGTGCGCGATGAGCAGCCCGCCAAGGTCGTCCTTCTCACCGAGTGTTCAATGTCGGACAATGTTGCGACCGATAATCCCGGCGTCGATTTCGTGCGCCCATGCAACCTCTGCCCACACATGAAACAGATTACGCTTGAGAACATTCTCGATTGCCTGATCGACATGAAACACGAGGTCACGATTGACGAAGATGTGCGTATCCGTGCGAAGGCCGCAATCGATGCAATGCTCGATCTTCCAAAGATGGCGACGCCACTCTCGTTCAATGTTGGCTTAAAGCCTATGGAGATTGAAGTAATTTCACCCAATTGATGCCTTGCGGCGGCCTTAACTGCATGACTAGAGTAGCGCGTACGAAAAGGAGACAAAAATGATCCGTTCAGCCATCGCCGCTCTGGTCCTATGCTTGTCTCTTTCCGCGCCTGCAGTCGCCGACACAAAAGACCCTACCGATGTTCTTGGGTCATGGAGTTTTCAAACCAAACCCTATCGCAACGGGCAATGTTTGATGACGGGGACGATGCGCCTAACAAGTCATCCTGATGACGGGCTCTATAATTGCGAGCTGACGGCGGTTGAGGTCTGTTCCATGTGGGGTCGCTCTGTGGTGCTTCAGGAATGCAAAGCGCGCCGGTTCGGCAACCAAGTTTCAGTCCGCTCACAAATCTCGCAAATGCTTGAGCATAAAGCGGAAGGTCTGATCTACGTGCCGGATAATTTCACGCTCACAATCCAAGACGCATCGCGGATGTGGGGCGCCCTTGTCTCTGCAGCGACCGCTCCGGTTGAATTTCGCCGTTCCGAAGAAGGCATTTCATAGTGTTTAAGTACATACTCACTGCGACAGCATTTTTCTTCGCGTGCCTTAATTTTCCAGCGTTTGCTGAAGACTTTGACCTGACCGGCAAATGGACGATCCAAATCGTCGACAATCCCGATGATCCCTTCCGAGGATCAATTACTATCGAAAAAGACGACACTGAGTTACCAAATAGCGCGATAAAGAAATATAAAGGCACGCTTATCACCGAAGATCGCTGCTGCGACGGTAACTATTCTAAGGTGCAACAGAAAAGCCGGATCGGGCTCATCGACGACAGAGTTATGGTCAGGTCTGAAATTGAGAAATTTCTGGTTCAGGATGAACCAAACCCCGGCCCATCATATTCAGCTGACAGTTTCGATCTTACTGTCCAAGAAGACGGCACACTACTCGGTACTTTAAATAGCTGGACTGAGGTGCGTTGGGTGCGGGCAAACGCGGGCATGGTGTAACAAGTGGTCAGAACTAACGCTTTACGATGCCCTTTAGCAGCCGCCATGTTCATGGCTGGCACGCTCATAACACCAACAGCCACAGCGCAATCGGAAACCAATATCGCGGGCCAATGGACCTTCACAGCAAGCCTTCGCGTTCCATGCGACTTTGGCGGCACGGCTCATTTGCGCCAGACATCTGAAGACCGCTTCGACATTGAACTCACTGCCAATCAAAGCTGCCCAACACTCGACGAAGAGTTTCTTGTTCGTCAGGAATGCACCGGGACGCGGCTTGGCAATCAACTCTCTGTGCGTTGCACCATCGCCGAATTTATCAACGGCTATGAGAGCGAGTATTACTACCCGGACAATTTCACCCTCACCATCGCCTCTTCAAAGCGGATGCATGGTGCGTTGGTCAGTTCAGGCAGTGCAAACCCCGCTGAATGGAAACGCGCCGAAGGGGGCATTTCGTGACATCACCCACCGGGCCGTCGCCCGAAACCTACACTGCCGCACCCCCAGCGGCTGACGCCCGGATTCTGATCATCGGCGCAGGACTCGCGGGTCTCTTCCTCGCGCTGCGGCTCGCGCCACGCAAATGTACAATCATTTCGCCTGCCCCATTGGGTGAGGCCGCATCATCAGCATGGGCGCAAGGTGGTCTTGCCGCCGCCCTTGACCCAAAAGACAGCCCAGAACAACATGCAGCCGATACTGTCGCGGCGGGCGCAGGCCTCGTCGATCCAGCCATCGCCCGTTTGATCGCCGAAGAAGGCCCTGCCCGCGTGCGCGATCTCATCGAACTCGGCGTTCCCTTCGACCGCACGCCAGACGGCAAACTCGCACTCAGCCTCGAAGCAGCCCATTCGCGCCCCCGCGTCGCCCGTGTCGCCGGGGACCTTGCCGGCAAAGCCATTATGGGCGCTTTAACGGCTGCCGTTCGCGCCTCAAACCATATTGAACTGATAGAACACGCCAAAGCTGTCGGCCTGCTGCAAGACGATAAAGGCCAGATCGCAGGCGCAATCTTAAAAGATCGGCGCGGGCGCGTCTCAACCTTCACAAGCCCTGAAACCGTCCTCTGCACAGGTGGCTCAGGCGGATTGTTCCGGGTCACGACAAACCCGCCCCAAGCGCGCGGCGACGCCCTTGCGATGGCCTATAGCGCAGGCGCAGTAATCGCAGACCCGGAATTCGTCCAATTCCATCCCACCGCCATGGATGTTGGCCTCGACCCATCTCCACTAGCCACAGAGGCCCTGCGCGGTGAAGGCGCCATCCTGATTGGCGAAGATGGCGAGAGCTTTATGCCTCACTACCACCCAAAAGCTGAACTCGCTCCTCGCGATGAAGTGGCCCGCGCGATCCACAATGAAATTGCCGCTGATCGCAAAGCTTTTCTCGACACACGCGATGCTATTGGCGATCATATCCTAGATCATTTTCCAACCGTTTACGCCGCGTGTATGGCCGCGGGCATAGACCCGCGCAGTGCGCCCATCCCCGTCGCGCCAGCCATGCATTACCATATGGGCGGCATCCTCGCTGATATTTGGGGACGCTCCAGCTTGAACGGTCTCAGCGTCTGCGGCGAATGCGCAAGCACCGGCGCGCATGGCGCAAACCGCCTCGCCTCAAACTCATTGCTGGAAGCCGTCGTCATGGCCGCGCGGATTGCTGACCGCCTACGCGACGCAAATCTGAAACTCGCAGGGCCGAGCACTGGCGAGGTTCCAGCCGATCTCCCCGATCATATCCTCCAAACCCTTCGTGAAGATATGGCCGCCAAATGCGGCGTCGTACGCGATGCTGATGGCCTAACCTCTCTCGTCGGCTCAATTGACGATATGATCACCGAACATGGCCCCGCCCGCGCGCTCATTGCCGCCCGCCTTATCGCCGACAGTGCATTACAGCGCGAAGAAAGCCGCGGCGGGCATTTCCGCGCCGACTTCACCGAAACCACAAATACACCCACACGCACCTATGCGCGCCTGCCAGCACCAGACTTGGAGCCAGCCTCATGACCTTTATCGCCCCGCCGCCTTTGCCAGATATTATCCTTGACCCCATCGTTCGCCTCGGCCTTGCAGAAGATCTTGGCCGCGCAGGCGACCTGACCACA
>JACLAD010016309.1_pt1 | contig 26320 bp, 8 predicted proteins | sample 8027901 | NCBI WGS metagenome assembly JACLAD01 (sample SAMN15725071, study PRJNA655200) | protist metagenome | isolation source: fluorescence activated cell sorting (FACS) single amplified genomes of... | place: Spain: Blaines Bay Microbial Observatory, Mediterranean Sea | collected 2016-07-05 | reverse complement strand
CACTAAAAGAAAGGGAAGTGGAAGTAAAAGTTGCTGCATGCGCTGTTGCATATCGAGATATAATAGATCGTACTGGTGGCTTTCCGTTTATGAATCAACCGACTATTTTAGGACATGAATTTTCTGCAGTTGTGACACAATCTGGAAGTAATTGTAATTTAAATATTGGTGATAAAGTTGTATCCTTGCATTGGGGACAATACGATGGTGAAGCATTTCCATCTCCATTTTTACATAAAAATGCTATGAAAACGTTTCTAGGCTTAACATGTGATGGTGGATACCAAGATTATGTAACAACACATGAGACAGCATTTGTAAAAGTACCAAACCCTGAGTTTTTCACTGGCATTGAAGCAAGCCCTGTTATGTCAACCTTTGGCACAGTTTGGCAAGGTGCTGTCGTTCGGGGGAAATTAAAAAAAAATGAACGAGTATTGGTTACCGGTGCATCAGGTGGAGTGGGTAGCTCTGCCGTAATATTGGCATCACGTTTAGGTGCACATGTTATTGGTACAACTGGAAATGTTGAAAAAAATCAAGATCATATTAAAAGCTTAGGTGCAAGGGAATGTATTAGTGCAGAAAAAGGCTTTAGTAAAACATTGGAGAAAAATAACAATCTTGTTGATATGGTTATTGAAAATGTAGGTGCTCCTACTTTCTCCGATAGTTTGCGTAGTTTAAAACCAGGTGGAAGATTAGTGTTGATTGGAAATGTAACAAATGAAAATGTAAAATTGCCGTTAGGATTGTGTATTTTAAAATCATTATCAATAATTGGTACAGATAGTATCGAATGTAATGAATTAGAAAAATTATTCTTATGGATGGAAAAAGAAAATATAAAGCCACCGATTGATCAAGTTATGCCATTAGCTGATGCAGCAAATGCACATGAGCTGTTGGAAAATCGAGATGTAAATGGTAGAATTGTTTTAGATGTAAATAATGAAGAACTGTGGAGTTAAAAAATAAATTTGTGTATACATCACACCACAGAACGCACAGATAATTTTTTAAGAGAGAGAGAGTGTTTTTTAAAAAAATTACGAGAAAATATAATTTTTGTTCGTAAAAAATTATTTTTTTTATATATCATATATCATATAAATAAAATTTATAATACAAAAAGTATATGCATATTATTATTATTTCTCATACTATATAATACTCGTATACTCTGGCAAGCGCAGAGTCTTCTTAATACTCGTATATATATTGGTCATAATATATGAAGTATTAATATCATTTATTAATATTTTTAATATTTTAAATAAATCATATCCACACCATGTGTACATTTATTTTCTTTTTTTTCTTTTTTCAAATACGTACGAAGCGTATTCACACACACATTTTAACACACACACACACGCACGCACTCTAAAGCTCTTTAATTTTACTCCTCTTTGCTGTTACCAGCAGTATCATTTTCATCATCATTATTTTCTTCACCTTCATCAAAATTTAAATTATCTAAGACTAATTCACGTATGGTAGGACTCGTTTTTCCAGTTGATATTTTACCTTCATCACTTTCCGTACTCTCCTCTTTACTACCACTACTATGAGCATCTAATGTCTCACTTGACTCTAATAAATCTAAATCATCCTTTACAAACGCAACAAATTCTTTTGGGCTTAATTTTGGGCTGGCAACTGCTTTATAATTATTATCATTCCCTAATGCTTTTGTTTGCGTTCGTATTACTTGCTGCAACTTCACATCAACAAATACGCTCCATTCGTTTGATTCATTATTATTTTCAATTGCTTGTAATATAATTTCTGCTGCAGTATTATTTCCTGGTTTCACATTCATTGATTTTAAGACTTTTGCTGCTTCCATAATAGATGCAGCAATTACATGTAAATGTCCCATATACCCTGATTCATAATGTCGTGTCTTTTTCTTTTCATCGTTTGTAATGTATGCATCTAAAACATGTTTAATTAAATCATATTTTAAGAAAAAAGACGCATAAACGTCTGTGCATTTGACATTATTTATATCGTTTAACATGGTAACAATTGCGGATGTGATCTTTGAATGTGCTATATTGCACCATTCAAATTTTAAAAATATATCAAAACATTTACCCATAAAGCCGTTTTCCGCAATTACTTTTGCAACGTTGGTATGGGGCACGCATGACAATGTGCATAGCAAATCTACTAATTCTAACCTTACAACGCCTATTTTCCCATTGCTCATACCATACGTTGCCAATACAGGAACAAGCTCTTCATCTTTAAACTCCAATGCAGTGCAAAAAAATGGTATTTCCTCTAAGAGTGCTTTTATTAATGGCGGTAACATTTTAATTTCATCATCATCATCATACGTTGTCGTAGCATCGTCGCTTTCCATGTCTTCCCGTTTATTCTTATTTATTTCTTGATTCAGCATCGACATAGTATGTGATACCCATATTAACCATTTTGATAATACTTGCAACCTAGCCCGTGTACCGGCAGTATCCTCAAATTTCCATCCATCGATACATCCACGTATTAAACTAGTTGCTTGCGCATATGTATCTAAACCCATCATTAAACGTGTTGGCATATTTTTTGGTTCCTCCCCTCGTTGCATCATCATAAATGTCATTTCTCCTGTACTACGCACTATCATATCTATGATTGTTTCCATTACGTTTAAATATCCAGTAGAATTTAACCCTGGAGATGCTAGCTTATTGATTAAATTTTCTATGATTGGATGTTCGTTACTATTATTATTCTTGTAGTTGTCACCTTCCAGTGAAGACGATTTCTTCCCTTCATCTAACGATGCTGTGTTATTTTCTTCTTCTTCTTCAACATTATCACACCATAAATTAATACCTGCACCATCGCCATTTGAATTGATATCACCACCATCCGCAAAATGTAAGATTTTACGATAAATTTCAGAGATAGAATTCATACTTATATGTTTCATAAACAGTGGTAAATATTTTTTATATCCATTCAACCATTCTAACAATTTAGTTCGTTTCGATAATAACAAAGTTTCAATAACTTTTTCTATATTAGTAGCGACACGTATTGGTATTTCATCTGCTTCAAGTATGGAAAATAAACGATCTAACAATATTATATCTTTGCCTTGAGTATTATTTTCTTTTGATACTTCTGCATTATCGTTGTTTTTTTTTGTATCGTTAAAATTGATCGATTCAAACATAATATCGTTAATCGAGCCAACATCACTACATAATATCGCACATGAAACTAATGAATAACGCAGTAAAGTTGTAGGGTCTAATGTATTCTCTTCAGCTTGTTCTTGTTCTTCTTCTTCTTCTTCCGTTCTTACTTTCCCTTCAAAATCGGTATTTGCTTTACTTCTTCTTTTTTCATCATCATCCATTATTATTGTATAATCTATAACCTTTAAAACATTCTCCGGTTTTAACAAAAAGGTAATCAATTTCGCATTTGTACGTCTTAATTCTTGAAAAACTTCATCTTCTAACAATATATTTTCAAGTGTACATTTTGGATCGTCTAGAAGGGCATCTACTGATGATGGTGGGAAAAACGAGTCTCTAGACCACATGGAACCAAATAATGAATCACGCGACAATACAGGAGCATTCGATGTATTGGTACCATTGCCATCCTCGCCGTCGTCGTAATCATTATCATCATCGCTATCGTCGTCATCATCATCATCATCATCGTGTATATTTGCCGTATTTGGTGAACTTTGAAAAGGGTTGGCTTTTTTTGTTGTACCAAATTGGTTTATAGGTGGTAATGTGCTGGATGATGTGATTACTCCAGAACTGTCGGAATCGTTATCGTCGCTGGTTTTGCCATCGGATTCACTTTCTAGTTCTGCTATTTTCTTTTTCTCTTCAGCTAATAATGCTTCAGCTTTTGCTTTCTCCTGATCATATGTTAAGTCAATACCTAACTTAGTAGCTTCGTCCTTTTCGTTAATTAACATAGCACCAACTTGTAGTGATAAATTACGTCTATGTCTACGTTTATTATTCGCATTGTTGGTATCATTATTGTTACTCCCATCATCATCATCATCGTTCTTCTTCTTATTATTATCTGTTTCTGCATTTTCAGCTACAATTTCTTCATTTTTTTGCGAGACTAATTCTGCCATAATATAATATTATATTAAATGTCAATATATTATATTTAAAATAATGATTTTTTTTTTCAAATTCTTTCTCCGTAATCTTTATATTTCACACGGACACAAAGAGAGGGAGAGAGACAGAGAGAGAAAGAGACGGCGAGAGATCTATTCGTTCGTATTATATTATTAGTTGCTTGATATCTTGTATCGATTACTTCAATTGATTGTTCTTTTAAAAGTACAATTTCATATCAACTATCTCCTTTGTCTCTCTCAAGAAGCATTTAATAAATATATTTAAATATTATATATACTTCATCAAAAAATAAAACGATACACTATTGGTTTTTTATATTTTTTAAACAACTCATTTTCATCCATTTTCACATCAACGAGTCACGAGCACGACAAAATATAATATTAGTGGGGTTCCAATAAGTACATATTTAGTATACTATATTATAGATATTTGATTGGTTATCTGGAGAGAATAAATTCATAAAAATCTAAATCCTAAATTGACCACTGTGAACAACCTAACCATACGCAAGGATACGAAGCCTTAAAGATCACAGACAGCAGGAACACAGTATTGCAGAAGAACGACAACAGATATAGTAGATATATATATATATATCATGGATATATATATGTGTCATATACGACAGAGAGTACCTAAAAGTATATAAGTTATATATAAGACAAGATATCCCTTAACCAAACACACAATGTTAATTTGGAAATGATGGAAATGAAATTATCTACGCATAGAATCTAGAATTAGAATATCCGATTTTATGATACTATCCTATATAAATCTATATTTATGGTATACTAAATCTATACTTATTGGAAACCCCACGTTCTCCAGTCAATTTTGTCACATGAAGAATGAATGAATGGAAAAAAATTACTACAGATACACATCTATATCGATATAGAAGTGTGCATAACAACAAAAACAACAATTCCAACAACAACACTACTATTATTCTCACAATGGCAGAGGAAACAAAAGACAGACAAGCGGAGGAGGAGAAGGATGATGAAGTGCCGCGTGCACCAGTTGAAATTGTGAAAAATTTATCATTAGATATTTTACATTTAGCAAAAACATCACAAATGAAAAATGGTTTAAGGCATCAAGATTATCGTAGGTACAGACAATATTGTACTAGAAGATTAAGACGTATACGTAAAAACAACCAAGTGAGGTTTATGTATGCAAATCCAAAAGGTAGGCAATATGAATTTCACGAAGTTCGCCCGGAAGATGTGAAAGATGAACGTTTTATAATCATACCTTTAATGATGGCGGAAAGAGCATGGAGTTATGCTATGCAATTAAAGCAAGATAACGAAAATGATGACTTTCCACGTAAATACTTTCATATGAAAAGACGCTTAACAAAAGCAGCTAGGTGGAGCACAACATTGAAAGATTTATGTGCCACAGTCGGTGATGCGCGGACAGCATTGGAGGCTGAAGCGTACGAAGCATGGATGCATGCTAATTTAACATTGGAAAATGAAAATTGGTCTGGCGCCGTGGAAAAATATATGCATGCTAGGGAAGTATATGAACAACTAAGTCAAGTAGGTTCAAAAGAAGAACGTGAGTTGTTTCGTGAACGAATTGAAGAAGATATTGATCCATCAATGGAATTATGTAAATATAATATCGAGATGGAACATGGTAGTGAAGTATCAGCTGAATTATTGTTAAAAATACGTTTGAACAACAAAGGCTCGCAATTATTACGAGATAAATTAGATGCAGCATTGGCAGAAACGCGTAAAAAACAATCTTCTCAATTAACATCTATCAAATGGGCTGGTAGTGAAGTTGAATTAAAAAATGCAAAAGTACGTGAAATTTTATTAAAAGTAGACGATGCGGTGTATGCATTGAATCAAATAAAAGAGGTCAATACACCACAAAAAGAAAATTTATTTTTGGAAGTGTTCAACGTATACGATGAAGCTGGTAGAGTTGTTCGTGAGGAAATTGCAAAAGCAAAGAAAAAAGGTACGCAAAAAAGTGAAACATTAACAAATAATTTAAATATTATTGCAGCATATGTGAAATATCATAAAAGTGAAATGCAAGTAAGGCGAAGAGTGTTATTTGTAGATGATTTAGCTGGAAAATTAGATATGCTTGAAAGAGGCAAAGAAATTGTGGAAACGGAAGGCGAAACGACAAGTGCAGGAAATATTGGTCCTCTTGAATTATTAAATGGGTTTACAATGCTTTCTCGTGAAATTGATTCAATGAGTAATGTTCCAGGTGTTGATCGCGATGATTCTATTAAAGCATTCGTGGATTCTATTGGATTGGGGTGCAAAGCATTTTGTGCATATTATGCTGGCGATGTATACCTAAACCAAGGACGATATGTAGAAGCAAATGCATTATATGGAAAAGCATATTCAATCAGTGAACAAGCAATTGATTTGCATAAAGAACGTGCAAGTAACTTTACAGACATTACAACGCAACAAAGCTCATCAAATAATTTAAAGAAATTAAATAATTTATTGAGTAAATTAGTTGGCAGGCAAGCATTGGTTAAAGCAAAAGCATTCTTGTTTAAAACTAGTGGTGGTGGTGATAATACTAATAATGTAAATACTAATAAAACGTTAATTGAAAGGCAAGGTGAATTTAATGGTGGTACAGTTGAAAATAATCATTCATTAACGAAATTTCCACCTGAATTGAAAGCGATAGCAGTTAAACCGCAATTTTTCGATACGGCATTTAAATGTTTAACCTTTCCAGATTTAACACCAGTTGGTACAAAAAAGAATGCTGCAAATAATAATAATAACAATTCTAAGGATGGTGGTCAAGAGAAAAATGAGGGTGGATACTTTAGTGGTTGGTTCAGTTAAAAAAAAAAATCGTTTCCCTGTGTGGTACGAATTAAATATAAAAAATACGAGTACGTGTGACTGAGAGATGTGGCGCGTATATTAAAAAAAATTAAAAAAATTGTTTTTATAAACCTTATATGTTTAGAATGATACACGAAACTCTCGTATTTTACGTAGAGAACAGATTATCGCTTGTTGAAAATTAATACTGTACGTCCCATCATCTTTCTGTGATTGAATTTAAAAGTATACTCGAGTATATCATAGATCTCTAAACTCACATTCCAAATTTAATGATATTTCCTAATCCTTTTACTAATTTATCCATCCTTTTGCATTTTTTAAATATACGAAGCTCGTGTACACGAATAGATTATTGTTGAAAATTAACACTGTATGTCCCATCATCTTTTTGGTTGAATTTAAAATTATCTAAACTCATTCCAAATTTACCTAAAATAGTATTTCCTAATCCTTTTAATTTATCCATCATTTCTTTTTTCATAGCTTCTTGTTTTTCCTTTAATTTTGTTTGCAAACGATGTTGTTCCATCAAAAATGTTCGATTGCCTTTATCAATATCTACTATACGATCAATATCAGCAACTGCATCTTCCAATTGATCAATTGCTTCGTATGCTTTACAACGCCTTAATATTGTTTTCACATATGTTGGTTCAAATGATAATGCAGTTGAACAATCTTCAATTGCTCTATCGTATTCTGTCATTGACATATAACATGCAGCACGATTACTATAAAATACAGCACGACTATAACTATGTTCTTTAGTTAATGGACAATATGATATAGCACGAGTATAATATTTAATTGCTGTATCGAAAAATTTCTGTTTGTAATATTCATTGCCTTTCGCTTTCAATGCAGATGCTTGTTTTATATCTTTTTCAACTACACGTATACATGCTGGATGGGAAGTAAAAAGATCAAACTCATCTAACCATACTAAATTGTTTGTACAAACACTGTTCACATTATCATCATTGCCACTAGGTTTTACATTATCATTGTAATTAGTCGTATCTTCTACAATTGGTTGTTTTTCATTCAATATTACCCATGATCCTGGATGTGATTTATCAGATGATAACATGTCTTCTTTCAAATCGTTACTGATCGTCAGTTCTTCCATTCCTTCATTGACTGCTAATTTTTTTTTATTATTATATTCTTCTAATTCTTGTTTTGTTAGATATTGACCTTTATTGTCAGGGTGGTCAAATACTTCTTCAAATTCACTCATGATGATGATGTATTAAAAAAACAAACAAACAATCTTAATCAAATCAAATATACTATCCTACACACTTGGTTGTGATTCTTTTTTAACGATTATTATATATATAAAAACAATAAATATAGCGTCGAATCAAACGAAAATACAAATGTTGTTATTATATATCACTCTCTCTTTCTTATTGATATGGAAGGATGTTAATGTAATATATAAACTTTTTTAGTAGTGTTGTTTTTTGTTATATTTTTTTTAGTAGTGTGTTTTATTAGTTGTTTTAATATAAAAACAGGTCAAAACCGTAAAATATCAAAACAGACAAGGTGTGTAAATATAGTAAAACAGGTCAAAATCGGAATTTTCTCTTTTTTTTTATTTTAGTTGCACATACTTTATACCTTAAATTGAAACATTAGAATATCAAACAATATACTCATCATCGATTTCCTATTAGTCGAGACCCTCTCCGCTTTGTGTTATAATATAAATACCATGTAATAATGACACCTACTGTATACCTTAAATTAGAGGCCGGTGGAAATTAGAAGAACAAAAAAAAAAAAAAAATACTCATTCATCTTGATTTCCATTTTCCATTTTGCAATTTATATAATTCTAGAATAATTAGAATTACAAATAATATTATATTATACTAATAAAATACTTATAGCTTATAGTGGAAATCAGCATATTATTATTATCCAAAAAAATATTAACACTCGATTTCCAGGATTTCCGTCTTCCGCCGTCAAATATCAAATTACCTAGATCATCAAAAATAATCATCAAAACAACAACAACATTAACATAAAACAAACAACAAAAATATAATATGATGACAAAACATCAACATCGATCACATAATTAATTTTTAATTTATGTACACATACTTGAAGTCATTGAAAGCCTGGAAAGTACTTACCATCAAAGCTTTTTTACCACACACCGGTGGTTTCTTCCTGTTTCAGATTTTCAGGATAGCTGTGGATAGATTTAAATATATTATACTTTAATATAGATATCACATCCCTTGTCTTGGAATAGAATATTTCCATGCCTCTTCCTCCTCCTTTCCTATTAATATAATTGAAAAAATAATAAATAATGTTAAATAAAAAAAAACGGAATAATAATAATAATAAATCTTCTTTCTCCTCATCATGTGTATTTATTGGGGGTATGATTCTTGGCATGGTAGTTGGTGTTTTTATATATTTGCGATATAATGATAATAATGATAACGATACATTGAATATAGAAAATCAATATTTAATATCTTCACAAATGGATAGTACGCTTTTAATGACTCAACGTCAGGACTCAAAGCTCAAGGCACAACTCCATAAGGAGTTGGAAAGGATTGAAAGAAGCAGTTCAAAATTTAATAAAATCACTTTTATTGGTGATTCTCGTGTTCGTTCTTTGTATCTTTTATTTATTTATGCAATGCAAAGGCATGCTGAAAATGTTGATATCAACTCATTTATCAATGAAGTTGTACCAAATGTAAATCCAAAAAGATGCGTTAGAAAAAAAAGAATATATAGGGGCAATGATTTAATTTGCAATCATACGGAGAGTAAAGCTGGTACTCAACAAGGTTGCCATAAGGGAAACAAAGAATTACCCGGATGCTATTATAAATGCGTTCAGGATAAAGTAACATATGCTCGTGATTGTGGTTTCGAAAATCCAACATTGAGGGTATGGACTGGGTGTGAAGAGCGTTATATGGTTATTGGTGGCATTACTATTGAATACATTTATACGACGAGCATATTTTGGAGTGATCCTTATTTATCTAGTTTTTTAGAACGTGCACAAATTAAAAAAGATCGAAAACATTTACATATTTTTCAAACCAATCTATTTACTTATTTCAATGGCGATAAATACTTTGGACAAGATAAAAACAGTTGTGGTCAATTTTTTAACGAAATAAATGCTTTATTACAAAGATTAGAAGACTTTCCTAAAGATAGTGTCATGTTATTATCCAATTCATATTACCCTGGATTTTTTGTAAAAGGTTGGAGTCAAGAGAGAGAAGTAAGATTTAATAAATACAAAACAAATTATACAAACCACTTCAAGTTCAAAGATGCTGCGAGAGGAATATGGAAATATTTAGAACAAATTGCGAAAAAAAATAAGTCAACAGGATTATATAATTTCAAATATTGTGCATGGGGAGAAATATTAGCTCGTGAAAGTAAATTCAAATGGGTCGATGCATTGTCACCATCCTATGTGAATTACAATACCTATGATAGTAAGCATTTTTATCCATATATTTATAAATCACAAATTAATGAAATATTAAATTGGATCTTCCCTGGACGGAGTTCAAAGAAATTAATTTATACTCCAATGAAAAGGACAAAAGAACAAGAAAAAGAATATTTTACGGGACTGCAATCAAATAACCGAACAAAAAATATCACTGCAAATAATAGAACAAGGCAAAATTTAAAGAAAAAGAAGAAGAATTATACACATTTTTTTTAAAATAGGCAAGTGTGGTAGACAAAGTTTTTGTAAATAAATGTTTTACGTATTTAAACGAGGAGTGTATATAAAGGTGTGGACTAACATAATTTTAAAATTAATACGAACGTACGGCCTCATCGTCTTCAACTAGTGTAGCTTGTTTTAATAGGAGTATCTATCACACGGCAGTTGGTTCATTGGGTGGTACAGCTAATATGGGGTATTAATTTTTGATACACACACTTAATATTGTTTTATACAAAATTCTTTTCTTCTTTGCTCTAATATCTCTAATCATATAAATCCATTTTACGTGTAAATTTGTTTCATTCTTTCCTGTTTTTCTTTTGATTACTACTACTACTTGGAGAAAACATTGGATTATCGCACATTGTTAAAGCAACTGATGGGCGATCTGCGGAATTAGCGTTTGATAATTCATGTTGTGATTTTATGGACTTAACCATGCGATTTGCATTTTTCATACTACTTATTGCAGCGATTAATTTACTTTTTGCCTTTCTCTTTGCTTTTATTTCTTTCCTTTCTTCCTCTTCCGCTAGTTTTCTTTTTGCTGCCTTGGCTTTATTTTTATATGCTACATTATAATAATCTAAATTTTGTCGTTGTTCTGTTTTTTTAATGATATCAGATGCCGATTGTTTTTTCATCTCACTCAATGACGTATCACTACATATTTTTTGTTCTTGTAATTTTAATGCAATCATTTCTTGTATTTTCCACTCCAAACCTTCTTCCACATTTGTTGATTTGTGTTTTTCGTACTGTATTGAAGAAGAAGATTTTTTCTGTATTTTATGTCGTCGTTTGATCTTTTTCTTTACATTTGGCAATGGACACCCACGACAACACCAAATAATACATGAGCAACAACAACATAAAAATATGATAGCTCCAGAAAAGATATATACAGAAATAATACACTGTTCTAGATTGAAAACACCGAATGAATTTGTCAATGTAAAGCATAATTCGCATTTTGTAGAACCTTCCTCTGTGGCATAATGATATATTCCACATTCATTGCATCCCTCCGCACCTTCTTCTGCTACAAATGTACCAATTGGACAAGCTGGACAATTTTCTAAATCACTACCTGCGTTCGGTTGATGACGCCCCGGCTTACATTTATGGCATTGATTTAATGCATTGTTAATGTCGTGACGTTCTATATCTGTTAAAAATTTATGAGCATCATCCTCTGTGATCTCTGCAGCGGTTCCTGATCTAGTTCTTCCAGCTGGACATAATGTGCAGGTGGAAGCGCCTAATTCATCAGAATATTTTCCCGGAATACATTTTTCACACATAATTTGACCTTTTAAATGTTGATGTTTTCCACTTTCGCATAAATTGCATTCTACAGCTCTATCATGTTCAACAAATGAGCCTTCGTTACATAATAGACATTTTGTATTTGCTTTACCAGGCGCAATAGTTCCAGCTTTACATGCAATTTGGTTTGTATGATTGTCTATTGGTATATGACCTTCTTCTGCATCTCTGCAATCGATTGATATTTCCAACCATGAATAACGTCCTGGTTCACATGTTTTACAAATTTCACTACCATCTAAGTCTGAATAAGTTCCTGGTAAACAATTTTTACATTTTGCTAATCCTTTTGAATCAGAAAATGTTCCTGGTAAACAACTTTCACATTTTGTTAAGCCTTTTGAATTAGAAAATGTCGCTCGCCCAATACTACATAACGTACATTCCAAAGATCCGATATTATTAGTAAATTGACCTGGTTCACATAGTGGACAACCATGTTCTGCTAATCCAATTGCTTTACTTGCACTTCCTTTTCGGCAAAAATCACACGAGCTTGATCCAGAACGATGTTGATATTTACCAGCTTCGCATGTTGTACAAAAACTAGATTCACTTTTATTTGCGTAAGAGCCTTGGTTACAAACATATTCGATTCCATTTATTGCATAATGACCTTTACGAGCAATGGAACAATTTTTTGATTGCTCATGTTCGGAGTATCTACCTAATTCGCATTGTTTACACGATGATTTGCCTCTCTCATCATTGTATGTCGTTGAAGGACATGGCTCGTGATTTATACCATTCTTTGCAAAATGACCAATTGTTGCATCTATACATGTTGTCGATTGTTTTTGATTGGCAGTATGTTTACCAAGAGGACATTGTATACAAGATGAACTACGAAATTCGCTTGTATATTTACCTTTTTCACAAACTTTATATTCTAACCCACCTGCCGGCGCATAATATCCTGGTTTAGCCCAAAAGCAAATACTTACATTGCTAATTTCATCTATACCACCTAAATGCGATTGGATAATTCGATGGTCATATGAGCCTAGTTTACACGTGCTACAATTTACCCTTGGAATTTCATATGAAAATTTACCCAGCGCACAACTTTTGCATGGTTCTGAAGCTCCTTGTAATGGTTGATATTCTCCTAAGCCACATTCAATGCAAATTTCCGATCCTGTTGAATCTGTATATTTCCCAGCTTCACAAAGTTTGCATTCACTAAAACCTAGACCGTCCGCATATTTACCTTTAGGGCATTTCAACTCGGAAGTACGATCATTTGAATAATGTCCACGTTTAGCTTTCCAGCAACCGACATTAGTCCCACTACTTAAATGGTAGTAGTGTGGATTTTTTTCATCATTCGTATTATTGTTCCACTGACCCAAAGGACAAAATTTACATTCCGATTTTCCAAGTTCATTTTGATATTTTCCGCGTGCACATAGTGAACATTTAAACGAGCCTTTTACATCATTATATTTTCCAGTAGGACATTGTTCACACGGTATGTCGTGATCTGTCATTTGATTCAACGCAATGCTATAAAATCCAATCGGGCATTCAGCACAAGATGTTGCGCCATACCTTGTAAGACCTTCAATTAATCCTGTCATAGGATTGATAGGATTTGATGAATTGCCGAATTTACCTGCTGGACATAATTTACAACTACTTTGTCCGCTTTCATTAGCAAATTTACCAAACGAGCATAAGTGGCAAGCTGCGTGTAATCCATTATTATGCTCTGAATAGTATCCCGGTGAACATTTTTCACATTTATCGATACTCCAGTCTTTATAATTACCACGATGACAATAACACATCGATACGCTTAACGTTGGTGAACCACATGTTGAATTTGTAATTGGGTCTTGATAATGTTGGTTGCATTGTGTAACCTTTAAATTGGTAAATAATAATATTAATAAGAATATTACTTTCAATATTTCCTTCTCTAATTTTTTAAATATTTCCATCGATGACGACATTTTGTTTTATCTTATGATTGAATAATCTTGTGTTATATTGTTTTATATTTTGTTTATATATGTATGTATATATATATATTAGTTGTATGATATATTTATCTCCTTTCCTTACTATATAGTCTGTATGTATATTTCTTTTTTTGATGTCATAATAGTAAGTGTATAGTATTAAAATTTTAATAAAATTTGTAGGTCCTCGCGAAAAAACAGACTTTTCAGCTTTTAGAATTCTGTTTAATTGTATCAGTGATATTTACCTACTATTTGCATATCCCCTATATGAAATTGGTATTCTAAAGTGTATAGTAGAAAATCTGAAAAAAATAATAAGCAAAGTGTAAAAATATAAACCCAGTATAAAGTTAATTTATATAAGTTATAAAGTTACTAGTACAGAAGATAGAAGTAAAAGGAACTAAATATATTTATGCAGGAAATAAATAGTATCGTTTCTGGATATAATACGACTGAATTTATTTTTGTTTTTGGAATTGCAAGGCACGATTATATTCATGTAACCAACATGTCGAATCGTATTGTGCCAACGTTATATTATTTGCCGTTACGTGCACGGGCTGAGCCACTTCGAATGATGTTTGAAATTTCTGGGATTGAGTATAAAAATGAAAATATAAGTTTGCAAGATTGGCCAACGATAAAACCTACCATGCCGAAGGGATATGGTGCGGAATATCCTGGACGTGAGCCTGGAAATAGAGCATTGCCTGTTTTAAGGATTCCAAATATTAATGTAAACGATGGGGAAGATACTCTTATGCCAGAATCGAGAGATATTGCAAGATGGATAGCAGAGCAAGCAGGACCTGTTGGAGGATTATTACCATTAGACACAAAGTTACAAGAAGAATGCAAAGATATGTTTGATAAAAGCCAATCTTTACCAATGTTTTGGCCAACGGCTTTGTTAATGAGATTCGATGAAGATACAACGAATCATATCTTGTTTGGAAAAGACTTACCAGATGTACCCTTTGGAGAAAATACAACGTTGAAAGATTGGATGTCAACTCAACATGGATTTGATATGACACGCAAATCGTTTAAAGAAATGGAAACAATATTGAAAAAACGACATCCAGAAGCTTATAATACAAAGAAAAAGAACAACTATAATACCGCTAATAATCCTACTATGCCTGATGCTGCTAATTATATTAAACACGATAACATTTTTTTTGGTGGAGAGTCACCACATTATGGTGAAATTGGTTTGTTTGTACAAGTAAATAATTTAATAACTTTAATTGGGGAAGATAATGCCTTTAAAGGTTTCAGTGCTTTATGGCGTAATTGGTATTATCAGATGTCTAAAATACCTGGAATCGACAATTATGTAAAGACTCGACCAAATAATGCCGGGTATCCGGGAAGCGTATTAAAACTTTATGGAGATGATGGGTTATTTTCAAAAAATGAAAGTGATAATAATATGAAAGAAAATATATTCACAAAAGGTGCATAAATGTCCTCTACTCAGTTTGTGCGTGGTATGTCATTTGAGCCCCACACATTTAAAGAATTAAAATGTCCATACGTATGTGGTATACGAGGAGCGTATTGTTGAATAAATATGATACTCTCCTATAATAAAATATATAATACTTCGTATATGATATAATAGATGTGCATTAGAGCTTTTCTAAATGGTAGGATAGAATAAATTATTCCTGGGATTGAGTATTGAGCATCATTATTACTTAGCACGGGAAGTAAAATTAGTATTAATTTACGGCTTCGGTAGATTTTAACCGTCATTTTTTATATAATAAAAATATATTATATTCGGTATTTTAATTAATTTTTATACTAAAATGCATATATATGATATTTATTAAAATGTAAAAAGATCTCTCTCTAGATATATTAAAATTTATATAATATATTTTAAATTTCTTTTAGAAAACACACTAGACCTCATATATCTCTATCTACCCTTTCTTCTTTTTTTTCTTCTTTTTCTTCTTCTTTTTATTTGTTTGTTGACTAGGATTACGTGCAGCATAATTTACAGTTTTAGGCTTATCACGTAATAATGATTCGACATAATTTTCCACTCGTTCACGTGGTGGTAATCTAACTTTTGGTATTTTAGACTTGATATAATTTTTGGATTTATTCCATCTGGAAACTTTTTTTGGTGGTGCTGATTCGGTTTGTTGTGCATATGGATTATCCTTCGGATTGGAATAAGCATCTCCATTTCTAATGTCTTTATACAAATTTACCCTTTCTTCCTTCCGTTTCTGTTCATCTTTTTTTTTTTTACGATTTTTTTTCACTTGTTTTTCTATATTACCAGAATGTGTTGCTGCAATATGTGCACTTAGTTCACTTTTTGTATTAAAATTTATACCACATGCTTGGCATTTCGCAGCACTAGATGCACTACCACCTGTACCTTCACCACTATATGTGCCACCACCACCACCACGCAATGCAGAATTATTATCACTAGAACCATAGGTTGTCTTCGTCGAGTCAGTTGGAACCCTTTTATATCTAGTGCCTCTAACACCTTGTTCATTTGGTTTAAAATATGTTGCAAGGCAGGATCCCATATTTTAATTATTTTTAAAAAATCTCGTATATTATTTTGAATATAATTCTATACTATTCTATAATTGTAATTATGTATGTATATATATATTATACATATATTGTGTTAAACAAAAAAAAAAGATATTAGCATATTCTATGTACTTCTATCGTCTTATATATAAATAAACATATATATATTCTATTTTATCGTATACGTTCCATCTCTTCTCCCACATTAAAATGTATTAGGATAGAACTATTAATTTCATTTATTATTTAGACGACTATAAGAAGAAGAAAAAAAAATAATCCCATCAACAATATCCACGTCGTGCAAAATACGAAGCACCAAAAATGGCAAAAAGGGCTCTCAAAAAAGTGAAAAACAACCTTAATATCTCTCGTCATCCTTGCCTGGTGCCTGGTCTATAGCTGGGCAGCTGGGCTAGGTTAAGGTCTCTACTCTCGTAATTTTATAATAAATTTTTTTCAAGTATAAAATTAGACTATTGTGCTATTGTTGAAATAATAAAAATGTGCAAATCACAAATTAAAATCAATTTTAAAATTTATTAGCTCTAAATTTAACACACAGGACTATGGAATCCCCACCATACAGTAACCACGGACCACGGGCTGCTTTTTAACCATTTTTTTTTTTTTTTTAAATTATTTTTTACCTATCTGGCTACAGTACTGTACTGGTACAGTACATAGGTAAATGAAAAAAAGAAGAAGAAGAAGAATGAATGAAAATATATCATTTTTTTTATATTATTATTGAATTGTACACCTGTGTGTGGTACATAATATATTCAAATATAACTGAAGATAGATCAAAACAATTTAAAACATCTAATAGGTATATACTCACACATTATTGTATAGTTACACTTTGTTTGAAGTATATATATATATATTCAAATTACGTTAATTTTTTTCGTTTAATTTTTCTCGTTATTTATTATTTTGGTAATTCTTTTTTTAGGAAGGATATTTTTCAAATAAATTGGTCGATTATGGAATATAATGGTTCGGCTTTAGTAGCTACGCAGATATATGATTTATTAAATAAATCAGTAGAAACGACGTCAACAGCTACCACAAAGGCAAATGCAATATCAAGGATAATAGATGAATTTAGTAAAACAGATAATGCATTTGAAATGTGCAAGCAAGGGTTGTATGTATATCGTCCATTTCAGTCACCAAATGGTGACCTCGGTATACCACAAACACCTACTATAGCAGATGATGACCGTCAATTTGCCTCGGAATATTTGAAAGATTGTTGCACGCTATTTAATGTTGATGAAAATATTTGTTGGGGTATGTATGAAAAGTATATGGAGACATTGCCAACGAAACCAAATTTAGTTTATGACCACCTTGAAATGTATAAGCTAAAGGACGCGTGCAAGAAAATGAAGAATTTAGCATCTAATAATGAATTGGACTATAAAACTATTGAAACATTTTTTAAAATCATTTCAACAAATATATGGGAATAGCAATACCGACGAGTTTTTGAACTCAACTAACAATCGTAGTACCGGGATCATGAATGGACAATCAATTCCAGGGTTTTTTAATATTTTAGAACATATCGTTCGTGCAACATGGGATATAGCGATGACAAAAATATTAGGTCAACAAGCACCACGTGAAAAATTGCAAAAGTTACGATCAAACAATGGATTAGAATTCATATTAAATCCTGCTAAAATAAATCAAGAAATTTTGAAAGCAAAGGAGAAAAAGAAAAAAGAAAAGTTGCAAAAATCAGATTATGATGAAACTGATAAAACCGATTATGATAGAATAATAGGAGAATTGCATGGTGCAGGCTATAAATTAGATCGATTGAGAAAGATTTATAAAAATGAAGAAGATTTTCAGAAAATATCACAAATAGGTTCAACTTTGTTTGGACACTTCACTGAAGACGCATTTAACAATGTGATAAAATTTGGGGAATTTTATTTCTCAAATCGTACGTCATTGATTGACATCATCATATTTGCATTTGATCGTTACGCATCAATTGTGTATGAAATGGTACCATCGCATCCAATTAATTCACCAATAGATAAATTTGTAAAAGCGTTGATTAATGATTGGATTGGAATACGATTGTTAGTACAAATAGCACAATTCCAATATAATAATTCGAATTATTTCAACAACAAGATCAATAACTTTAATAATAATAATAATAATAATAATAATGACTATAATTCCATCGATACAGATTCCATGAATGATAGCACGTCATTTCAACCTAAAAAAATGATGTCTAATTTCATTCAACGATATGACTGGCTGCGAGACTTTGTAGAAGAGACTGGTGTAGGAATGACACCAGCAGAAAGTACATTTCAACATCATTTTTTCATGACGCAACAGGACGGAGACCAAAAAAAACGTTGGAAAACACGCAGTAAAATATTTAAATCGTTGTGGTCAACACAGATTAGCATCGAGGAGAATAAATTAACAGAGGCTTTTACGTTATATTTGTATATTACGCAGGCAAAAACAGACGAAAGTGATTTTGTGGATGGTTTTTATGAAGTTATTAAAGCGTATTTATATTTGAATAGATCATCTGGATCTATGGATATGAATAATATAATTTCGTCGAATTATAATAATAATAATAATAATGGAAATAAGAAGTTGGTGAATGACATAAATAAATTAAGAAGTAAATATATATTAACAGCAGAGAAGAGGTCAAGTTGTTTAAATACTTTAGCAATAATATTATGCATTCAACCAGAGCGGGATGATATCTATACTACGCATAAACATATGCTGTTTTCATCAGATGGAAACGGCAACAACGATAATGGAATGTTGATGAACCATAATGGTATTAACATGTCCAATACACCATATCAAAAGCAAACATCTGGTAGTGAGATGTTCCAATATTTTGTAAATACCACCTCTTTTCCTACTTCCAATAATGGCGAAAAAGATTTCTTAAATTTAGTGTGGAACTCGCTTATAGTATCTACGATAGAAGATCACTTTAAAGATGACGAAAGTGGAACTTTAATCAACCCGTTTGAGGACGATGACCATGGACGTGTCGAAAGTATGTTAATCAATGCTCAACAGACAGCGAGAGAATTATATGAAAGTGGTTTTACTTGGGCATATCAATTGTTGTGTCTGATGCAACATGAAAATACGTTGGCTGATCACGGCAATGAGATAAGTACTAAAATTATCCAGATTTGCTTAGCAAACGGTTTAGAGAGTATTATTAGGGCATTCCCGAGCATTGTAACGAAGAAGGATACGGTTAGTCGATGGTTAAGCATGTTAAGGCTTATTGTAAATGGTACGCCGCAAGTAGCAGATCAAATTTGCAAAACATTAAATAATACCAGTATGAAACAATCTTACCTAGCACCGATACTGACATCAAGTGAACAGTATATACAAAAAAAATTACACCAGCGAAAAATGCAAATGCAGCCAGGGGGTAGAAGTAATAGCAATGTAGATATGAAAAAAGCCAATCAAGATGATGAAATATTGAATCAATATATCGGTGTATTGGCAAAATTATGCGAAAGCGATCATTTCATTGATAATAACATGAATACAATACGTGGTCCGTTAGAAATGGTTGAAGATGATCATAAAATCGAGATATGCAATAGGTTAAATGGCGACATGTGGGGGTGTATTTATGATTATATACGCAAGATGAGTTTTGCTAATAATGTCCAAAAAATTACAAGGATGCAAAACGTTTTGAGGATTACTAACATCATTGAATTTATTGGCAATGCATATCCATACAGTATTTCGCAGTTGATGAAAGTGAAAGTCAATAGTGGCAAAAGTGGTGCAAAGAAAAGAATGAAGCAGTTGGAATATGATGAAGGTGAAATTATTGTTTCGTACATTTTAAAAATATTTTATACTGCAACATCAATTGATATAAATGATATCTTCACAATATTAGATAAAGAAATGTACATCGATGCCTTGTTCAAGTTGTACCAATCATTATTGCTTTGTATGAAAAATCTCTTTAATATGTTTCCCGATATGTTTGTAAGATCATTACGACGGGATGATCAATTTTTTGTTGCATTAAATCAATTAAAAGTTTTCTGCAGTACTTTCTGGGCATATGGTGCACTGAATGATGCATTTCAGTTTTTAAAAGTATGTGTTAACTATTTAGTACGACACACCAGTATCATAGATTTAGAAAAGCAATTTCGCCACATTGATGAAAATAACGATAGGCAAATAAGTAAGAAAGAATTCAGCAACGCATTAAAGGCACCGCCTTATATGATTAATTTATCATCGGAAGGTTTACAAAAATTGATTAAGAGATTTGATAAGGATGGAGATGACAATGTCGATTATGGAGAATTCGTGCAATTTGTTTTTGATATGGAGGACACCGGAAATAGTGATCCTAATGCTGGTAATGTTAGCAGCAATTCAATGATGCAAAATGAATATTACGATGTGAAGGAAAATGATAATACTCATGTTGAACTTGAGATTCAACGAGTGTTACAAGTATTGTCAGGTAGAACTCCAAATGCTATAAAGGCTTATCAGTTTATCTTATCGAAGATAGTAAAATTTACGTGTTGCGTATTAGCAGAAAATCTAGAGTGGACTTATAAATGCCAATTTAATCGGTTTGTCGTACTTCATAACGTATTTGGCATTATTAAAAGCGTTTTGGACGAAAATGATGATATATTTGTAAAAGACAAAATGAGCGCTAGAGAAAAGTTAATTGATGCCATATTGCGGGATAGAATCGTTCAGACTAGTTTACTGGAGACAGTAACATATTTAAGTACAAGTTGTATTGATAGCAATTCAAATGGACAAAGTCATATTTTGCCGGTAGATTTTACTGCGCTTAACGGAGGTATGAATTCATTGAAGACCGCTGCGGAAAAGCACTATTTAGAGAAAATCACGGAGGATGGATTGAACGTTGTATTGTCAGTACTTCATTTTGAACCTAGATTAAAAAATAGTTCATATGATGACATCCGAAATTCAAAATTGAAGATTGTCCTTTTAATGCAGCGCATATTTACTACCGTGGGAAGCAATAATGCGAAATGGAGTAGTGCAACCGTTGGCAAAGTATCTCAAAGTAATGGTAATAATTCTTTCCCGAAACAAAGTTTTAATCAACTAGTTGCAATTGCATCCTATGCAGGCTATAATTATCGTCGAAACACATCGATTCCACTACTAGCGGTCAAAATTTTGAGCACGGTAGCCCGTCTTGTTGCGATCAGTAGAGAGCCGGCATATTTGTTCAATGCTGGGAAAAATAACGGAAGTGCTCGTAGTAATAATTTAAATACGAACAACGGCAACAATGTAAATAATGATCCCTTAGCATTTAATAAATGCCATACGTCATTTATTGCCTTTTTTGACAGCGAGAAAGATGCATTTTCAAGATCAATTGTGGATTGTTTAAATAAGAATCGATTATTATATGGGGCACAAGGAAGTAGATCAATGGACTTAGGCAATGCTGGAAATCGTAATTCCGCTGATTTACAAAGTGAAATCATATCGTTTCTCAACACATGCGTCACAAATCAGCCAGCAATGGCCGGTTTAGTATTATCAGCATCAAAAACAATTGAATCTTTAAAAAGTATATTAGCTGATGTCAATACTTATAGTGAAAAACAGCCGAAGATACTATCGCGCGTACTCGCATTGCTATCATCTTTATGGCATGCTAAATCAAGCGGTCAGTTCAAAAATATTGTCGACTCAATTCGGGGCGTCGAAAGTATACAGTTACAGGTAACAAAGGACTTTTGGATGAGCGTGACGACCCCACTGTTTATACCATTAGATAATAATGAGAAGAAAAAATCAACCAATATGATGGCAGTATGCGATAAAAATATAATTAGTTCGCATGAAAGTGATGAAAATTACAGAAGCGATGAAAATTACTGCTATCAACTTGATATCAGATCATTTGCATTGCAACTATTTGGTCTAGAGTTATACAATGGAGAAAGTGCCATTGTGATGGAAGAAGTTAAAGCGAAAATAGTAGGCACTCCGACTGACAGTGGAAAGGGTAGTACTTTACAAATGTGGTTTGAACATTTTTGTCGCTTTGACTTTCAACAAAGTTTGATAAACACATTAAATATAAAGGCGCTTAACTTAGGAGTAGATCTGCGTGCTTTCAAGAATAAACATGCTAATAAAATCGCAGGAAGCAGGACATATGGGATATCGTATGTATATGATGTTGAGAAGATCGATGATATGCTCACTAATATGCATATAAAACCGTATGATCTAGACAACAATATCGATGGTGGGGATGAAAGTGAACTTGTGGAAGGCGATGCAAAAGATACAAAGAAATTTATTAAATCACTTGAGAGTTTTAATATGATGTTTGCAAACTCAGACGCTCAATTGTTATTATTGAAAAGCTGCCGTCGTTTTATTGAAAGTTATTGTTTAAGTGGTTCGATGCGAAATAAACGGCTTAAGCAAGCTGTTGAAGACGCATCAAACGATTCTGCTCAACGGAGAGGAACAATTACACTTAAAAGGGAGCATTCACTCGGATCATCTGTTTCCAATGTACCTAGTGTGGATACGAATTCATTATTTATTGGCGATGCAACTTCGTTTCAAATGTTAGGAATATTATGTACACGGCTGCGAGAAATACACCAACCAGAAATAGCAGTAAGCAGAGCAACGTACGAGTTATCCGAAATGTTCTTATCAATGACATTTCATCAATTATACGATGATAACTTTAATTTACGCCCGCAAACTTTCGGAGCTAGCAAGAGCGTTGAACTGTTGTCTAGTATTAAGTTACTATGCGAAAACGTCTTTTTAGAAAATAGTACAGATATGTCGTTACGTTTGCCAATTTTAACAAGTGCGTTATTACTTTTTAAAAATTGGAGGCGATGTGATGATATCGTAGAAGATAGAAACATTGGGAAAAGTTTATTAGCTAATGCATGTTCATGTATTTCGCATTTATCCAAAACTGGCATTGATGGCATGGATAATTTTTCAAACGACGATAAAAAAGGTCATAGTAATATACTGCTACATCGAATTGGACGCTTCTTGACTGCGGAATTAGTCAACGATGGAAATTTGAATATTAAAAGTGAGGATGAATTAGAGGAAGAGAACAAGCGAGCATTGTTATTTAGGGTCTCATGTGCCATTATCGACACGGTCGTTTGTCAGTATGATGATGATGAAAATTTATACGTAAGGACAGATATGGAACAAATAGTTGAAAAACTTAGGGAGCATAATGTCTTTGAATTCTTGGCGAGTAAATTGCACCAATGTTTTCGCACAACGCTTATATCTGATTCCTCCGGCATGGAATCTCAGCGCAGAGTATATTTTCGCGCATTATCGATTTTAAAAGTATTTGGATCTTTAGCACATTTTGAAGGTGCATCTTTTGAATTGTGTTTACATAATATTGTAGATATTTTTATTAATTCACCATTGTTTCAAGATTTAAACGGTCAACCAAGGCCAGCTCCGGGAAATACACAAAGTGATATTCATAATGTCAGAGTTGATTATGAAAACAGTATCCGTGGATATGCAATATCTTTGGAACGTAGTACTATACATACGTGTTGGTGTTTAAGCGTTAAAATCGTATTGCTTTTATTACGAGCACAACGGCCTAGTAGAGCAAAATTAGTAAATGCAAATAATCATAGAGCATATCGAAGTCGAGGAAACCACTATAATAATAGCTATCACATCTTGTCTATCGATACCGTATTCCTTTACATATCGAAATATGAACATACCATTCTTTGCGCGATTGAACCGTTTAAAATTGGGGAAAGGTTGACAATAGCCAGTTTAGAAGAAATGGACTGTACCATGCAATTATTATATGAAATCATACGCGAGAAAGCTAATGCGCAAAAATGGCTTTACACGAATCCAGAACAATTTCGTGGTATGACCCGGGGATGTGTACGTAACGTCCAAGCTTTGTCTCTCCTGTTGAGTAATAAGAAAAAGACAATTAGCAATGTTGCCGGTAGACGTGCATATATGCGTAGCAATACATTGTATGTTAGTGAGCAGGAGCAACACAAGTATAGAGGTTTAAGTCGAGATCAACTACGTATTGTAGGGATGAGGAAGGACGAAATACGGTTAAATATTCACGGGATGGAAAGGGAAATCATTCAAACATTGATGCATAGTAATGGTGCACGTACTGAATTTAAAGTTGTTATATGGCTACTTGGAGACAGTAGCAAAACACTGGAAAGTGTTGGTCATTCCCTAAAAGAATCGCATATTGATACGTTGGTAAAAATATTAGATGAAGATGGCGATGGCAGTATTACGTTAGAAGAATTTAAAAATACGTTGGAGAAGTTTAAAACCGGTCAAATGGATGATCAGTACAGAGAATTCAGCAATGTCTTTAAAAAATTGGCTGATGATTCCAAAAAAGTAGAAGCTATATTTGCTGAATTTGATGTAGACGAAGGAGGTGATATTGATAAAAATGAATTTAAAAAAGGATTGGAAAGAATGCGATTGCAAGTTATCAATGTACGAGTTGGGGACCCGGTAGATCCAATACGTTGCTTGCAACAAGAAGTAGAAATTCAAGGAAAATTTAAAGACAACGTGATTGTAATGAAAAATATTTTTGATAGCAGTATAACAAGTGGTTCGAGCTTTTCCGTGCCTATATATACAAGTACTGGTCGAATCAAAGGCGACGTGCTTGGGGTATTACAAGTTTTAAGCAAAAATTCCAGTTACAATCCAAGTGAGGAGGATTTGTTGAAATTTCGGCAATTCGCAAAACGAATTAGTGAACAATTAACAATAAGCGCAGGTGATCGTGTAAAGTACATGGTTCCACGGCGGGGAAAAACAAGTAAAAATAGGAATCGCGGAGACGGTGGTTCTTTTAGTAGGCGTCGTAGTGGTAGACACCAGAAGGACATGTTGCATGGTCCACAGGATGCAGAGGTAACATTTGTATATATGTCGACTTTTGGATATTCCTATGATATACGCCTTGATGGAATTTTTTTCGATCAAGTGGAAAAGCAAGCGGCAAGGGTCCTACGTACTGCATTATTACTGATGACCGTCGATGCAATAACTCCTTCCGACTATAAGATAGAACGTGGTTTAATAGACACTCCAGGTGCTATATCTATATTTGAATATGCATCACAAGTTACTACGTTAGAATTACAGCCTGGTAATTTAACCTACCTTTACCAACCAACTATAGCACATTTATTTTCAATTGTTAGTTACGCGATGAGAGAGTTGTTATCGTCAAAATTTACGCCATTATTACAATATCTTGATGGTGGAAACCAAAACAACGATAATGATGATCAAGATGATTTTATTCGTAGTCGAAGTAATTCACTAAGTAGCCCTAGAAGCCCGAGGTATAGCCCAAGGGCATCATTTTCTTCTGGTGGCAGCAATTCATCTCCAAAAAAGGAGTCGAAATTATCGTATGCAGAATATAAAGCATTAAGAGATGAAGCAGATTTGATATCTATGATTTTAAACATCGGATTATATTTGGTATGGAATAATGCTAAACGTGCACAATATTTGAAAAAAAAATATTGTGACAATATTATGCCTCAAGAACAGCAACAAGGT
>JACLAD010006342.1_pt1 | contig 26394 bp, 19 predicted proteins | sample 8027901 | NCBI WGS metagenome assembly JACLAD01 (sample SAMN15725071, study PRJNA655200) | protist metagenome | isolation source: fluorescence activated cell sorting (FACS) single amplified genomes of... | place: Spain: Blaines Bay Microbial Observatory, Mediterranean Sea | collected 2016-07-05 | reverse complement strand
ATCTAGATGGAGACCGCGACGACGAAGGTATCATCAGCGCAGTGGCAAAAGAAAGTATAAGATTTGATGGCAGTTTATGGGACAGCGTCTCGTTGGAAATGAAGGACCTCATTTTCGCCATGCTTGAAAAGGACCCTGAAAAGCGGCTTTCTATTGACCAAGTGTTATCCCACCCAGCTTTGGTCTCGAGGTAAAATAAACAAACTTTGTACATAAGGAATAAATTTAGGATTGAAAACCAAGTAGCCGGCAGGCAAAGAGCTTCGACGGCAGTTGCCCCTGGGAGAGGACGATGACGTAGCTACTCTCTCAACTCTACTAGCTAGTAGGTTTCTAAAGATAGAGAGACCAAACATGAAACTTTGGGCCGCTGTAGTGTTATTGTTTGCGATCTTTATTGTAAAAAGAAACGAAAAAATGTACACAGCAGTTGTATGGGGAAGTACTGGTGCAGTTGGTAGAGCTGTGGTAGCATCAGCTGCTAAACGTGGTTTTCAAGTGATTGCAGTGGTGAGGCCGAGAAACTCAAAACTGGAAGAAACGGAATTGTTTCCAGATCTTGATGAAAATTTTAAAAAGAACGTGCGAGTGTGGCCTCTTGAAGATGAGAAATGGTTGGAAAAAGGAGCATCGTGGCCAAATGATGTGGCACGCGTAGATGCGGTTTTCCTGTGCTTGGGAACGTCTCGAGCGAACGAAGAAGTGAAATCTGCGATGGAAGCTGAAGGAGATAAAGGGTTTGAGAATTGGTTGGAAAGAGTGGACGTGAACATGTCGAAAAACATTGTGAATGAGAGTTTATCGCGTGAGAATCCTGCCCGGGTGGTTTTGCGAGTGTCGTCATCCGGTGCGAATCCAAAGGCGGAGGGCGGTGGATTTAATGTGTATTTTCGTGGCCAAGGAAGAGCGGATGACGAGGTATCTAAAGCTGCTTTGGAATCAAATGCAAAGTGTCATTTGCAGCTATGGCGACCTGGGCGCCTGGATCGAGGACAAGATTTGAGAGCAAAAAGAGAATGGGAGGTAAGACAGCACGATGCAAGTGGTCCTGGTTTATGTGTGAAACAGCTCGCACAAGCTATGGTACTTTCAGCGTCTGAATCTTGTGAAAAGCAGGTCACAGGCATTCAAATCCTGACCCCAGATGACATTTCCGCTAGAATCAGCATGCTTTAAATTTTGTGCTTTAATTTTAAAAAAAAATCTTATATGTAAACTACTGCTGATCGCGTGTCACATTGATTGAGCCCCAACCGAGTGCTTGCAAAGCGTCCTGTACATCGTCGGTTCCCAGAATGAAACTGGGCGGTAATTCGTCCTTTTTATTGTTTTTTTCTTTCGAGTTTGTTCCCTTTTTCTTGCCTTTTAATGCAGTAGATTTTTCTGCACGTTCCTTGGCTCGACGGACAATTTCATGAAATAGCCCTTGGCAAAACAAGTCCAGCACTTGGCTCATGGCCACAATCCCGTCACGTTTGAAGGAAAACCTCGACTTGGACGCGAGCGATCTCAATCGATCTTGATCATTTTTCTCAACCTGACCCATACCCGCTTGAATCGCTGTCTCTGCAACTTCCCCACCAAGTTGAGCAGTCCTTACAAACTTGGTAATTCTCGCTTTGTATTTATTCTTCGAAGCGAGGAAATAATCAGAAAACACCCGTTTATCAGGAGCAGGTCTTAAAATCTTTGCCGGCACTTTTGTTTCATAAAAACTTGCTTCATATTTTTCGCCATCTCCATTCGCAACACATCGTTTACGTTTCAGGCTTGCTTTTTCTTTCTCTCCATTAGTCACCTTATCCTTTCGATCCCCGTTTTTAACCATGTTTTCGTTTTAAAAATAAGAAACTTTTTTCAAGTGAAAAAAAATCAAAACGAAAAATCATCTATTTTACGAAAATCGGAATTTTTATCCGTTTTTGTTTTTTTTCACTTGGCAAAAAACTTTGTTTCTTGGGCCCAGGAGTTCATTCCATCCATCCATCCATCCACATAAATAAAATGAAGGGCAAAGGTTTTGGGCGCGCAAAGACGTTTATTGCAAACTCCAAGAGTGAAAAACAAGCTCTGAAAAAACAAGTGGTCAACCCTGTGGCTTTGGAAGAGTTTGTTGACTTGCATCGAGGAAATGATACGCCGCTGGGGAGATTCAAAGCGGAATATGAAAAAATCAAACGCGCTTTATTGTATTCTATGGAACGGGAGAAACAACATCTCCGATGCATCAAGGACCTTAATCGAGATCTTGGGAAAGCAAACGAATTACTAGAAACGCGGTCGACTGCTGTGGAACATTTACAAAAACAAGTCAGCAAACTTGATGAAGAAAGGAAACGAGCTGTGCGGTCTGAAACGTTTTGTAAAGAAAGAGAAGAGAATTCTAAAAAACTTATTCGTGATTTGAAAAACCAAATCAATGTGCTGGAATCGCGAATCCGGTTTTCCCAGTGTACGGAACCCGAACCACAACAAAAACCAGAGATTGAAGACAAAGTCACTCTCGCGCAAGCGGAAGAAAAGCTGAATCGCCGTGTGCCTAAAACTCTCAGCTCTGGCAACGCCTCCCCCTTCGACCAATGGAAAGTTGTCAATAACGTTTGGACTCCAGCCAAGCACAATGGACAAGACCATTATGCGTTGTACGCTTCGTCCAACCCTGGTAAGCCACACGGCCACGAAATCGTTTTGAAGGGTCAATCTAGCCGTCCAACACCCATGGAAGAAGCCATGAGAAAGCTTCGATTATAGCTTTTTCTTCTTCTTCTTGTGGTAACTCCGGGCTTTTAAATCGTGGCTCTTTTTTATACTCATTCGTTTCCGGCCACAGTACGTATTCTGGCACTCACGCATAGCTCTTGCCATTTCGAGAGCATCACTAAAGCTCACAAACCCAAATCCTTTACAACCAGCATAATTGCGTACAGTTCTTGCCTTGTTAAACGAAGCATATTTTGAAAACGTGTTGGTCAACATTTCACACGTCACTTCCGTACTTAAATTACCTACCCATAACCGAAAATCGTTTTCCGGCCAATCTGCAAGCGTTTCATCTTTCCACACTTTGTCGCCATCAGACCTCAAGAGATGTCTTGTTCTTTTCTTATGGTTGGTTTTCGCGAGATTTTGTAGTTTTCCATCACTCTCCTCATTGGTCTTTTCCTGCTGCACGTCCTGCGGCACCACCTCCTTCCCTACCGTCTTACTGGTCGGTTCAGAACACACAAAAACCTCTTGCTCATCATCCTTTATCGCAGAAACTGCACGTTCAAACGCTTCCATACTATGATACCTAAAGGTTACCTCTCTGGCCTAGGGGGGTAGGGAAAAGGGGTAGAGAAGGAAAAAACGAAACAAAACCAAAATGGAAGATGGATTCATCGTGTTGATGATCATGTGTGTTGGTAGTGGTCGTATTGATGGCTGGTTGTTTTTCATTGGTTGGACTTGTTTGTTTGGGTTAATTTGTGCACTTCGATTGGGAGATGGTTTGTCAGGTTATGGGAACGGGAGTAACGTTGTGTCAATGTTGGGGCTTGATGGGCAAGATCTGCAAGTTGTCGCTGTATGTATTGGCTTGATTTGTGGTACCTTTGGTCTTTCAATGTTGTGCAAGATGTCCCTGAATAAATATTCACCTGCTAGTTGTGTTTTTCTTTATTTATGTTGTGTGGTGACGGTTTTGAATGATGCCTGTTTGGATATGCCTTTTGTAGGGTTTGTATTTTGTTGTTGTATATTGGCTCTGTCGTTTACGAGTAATGCGATCCTCCGACTTCACGTAGCTGCATCAGTGTGCTGCTGTAATTTTGTGCTTTTCCGCAAAGCGGTGAATGAAGACTTTGAAAAGATGAGCCCGAGTGTGTTTCTCGTTTTAGGCTTTGGTGCATGCATTAGTCACGATTTCGTCGTCCCCTGGTTAGGAAGGTTTATTTTAGACAGCATACACGCCTTGTATGTGCTTGCATGCGCGTTTGTTGTAGAACAATACGTTTCCGAGGTTTTGAATGCGCAAGATGGGAAACTGCAGGCGCTTCGGTATGGTGAAATAAAGACAAGTAGCGTGGCGGAGTTTGCATCACCTTTGTGTGTTTTCGTGTCGTGCGCGTTGATCTTGAGAGCATTAATATCTCCGGGGGGTGAATTCGTTTCGCTTGGAACCCGTTTGAATATTGGCGCATTTTGTGGTCTAAGTTTGATTGGTGTTTTGGCCAAGTTTAGTAACGAAAGCTTTGAAGCGAGTCCTGCGTTTCATACGGTGTGTTTGATTTATTTGTATTGCCTCGTAAGTGAAGTACACAAAGTGCCGGCGAACAATATCCAATGGTTGACGATGCCGTACCTTTTGGAACCGGCCGCGGTTAGTAGTGAGGGGAAAGACGTCAAGAACAGTAGCAGCAGTACTGAGAGTGGGCCGCCACCGTTTGTCCTACTCGGCGCTGAAGACACTAGGGTTCAGAACCTCATCATAAAAGTCAACAACCTGGAAAAAGCACAGCAAGAAAAGAGAAAAAGCTTGAATGCGTTGTTGGAACAAAAAGGAGGGGATGAAAATTTGGTTAAATGCGCCAACTTACACGCAGACATTGCACGTCTGAGTATCGACAAGGCGTCTAAAGCGGAAGAAATTACAATACTGTTGCGACAGATTATGTACACGCGTGAACCGCAAGTTTTAGCAAATCTGCGTAAATACATTCGTGATCATACCCCTCAAGGGAAAACGTCGTCGCACTATGTGTCACTGCGACGCCAGTTAGATAACGCATACACAAACTTGGACTGGCTTACTGAAGAGCACAAGGTGTATCAACTAAAATACATTCAAGCAGATAACGATGCCCAAAAAGAAGGACGCCAGGTCATCATCTATCTTGCTCGCTGCCGGCTCATGGCTGCAGGGAATAATCGAGCACGAGAACAAATCAACGAAATTATTGCCGACTTGAAACAAAGGTTTGTGTCCAGTGACCTCATGCACCCTGGGCGATTTGACTATTTCCTTGACGCCGCGCAAAAACGAGCAAAGACTCCAAGCCTGAAGAAACTCTTGATTGCCAAAGGAGAGCTTCCACAAGAGGACGAGCCTGACACCAGCAACCAACAACAACGTACACTTTCTTTAGATACGCCACAATCTGTCACCAGCACCACCTCGTCCTCCTCGAAAACGCCCAGATTTTGGAGGCGAAAGGACTCGACGACCCAAAAAACCAAAAAAAAAAAAAGAGGATTCAGGTCCTTCTTTCAAAGGTCGCCTAATAAAAATTAAACTAAGATAAAAGCGAACGTAAAACTTTCGCAACATTGAGACGATTCAGATTCGTATACTTTTGACCAGTTCCAACAAACACGATGGGCTGACCCGTTGTATGCACCATCGAGACAGCAGCACCAACCTTGTCGTCAATTGTATCAAACTTTGTCAGAATCATACCGTCTATCGTGCGCGGGTTCGCAGAGTCGCTATAATCCGCCAAAGCCTTATCGAAAAGAATCAGCTGGTCAGTGCCATCGTTACCTACAAGCGCCTCGCCAACAAACAGAATCAGATCCGGACGATTTTTAGCAATCAACTTGGTCAAAGACCGCATTAGCGGCTCATTGTTTTGCATCCGACCCGCTGTATCAATCAGCACCACATCCATGTCGTTCTCTTTTGCGTGCTTGACACCATTGATTGCTACAGACGCCGCGTCTTTGTTGTAACCTTGCTCAAAAAGAGGAACGTCCAGGTTGCGTGCATGCACTTTCAGCTGCTCCACCGCACCACTACGAAACGTATCACACGCACACAATAACGGCTTGAGACCATTGTTTTTCAAATAATAAGTCACTTTGCTCAAACTTGTAGACTTACCCACACCATTCACACCTATAAATACTATCGTGTAGGGTCTCCCTTCGTCCTTCGCTACCTTGGCTTCACGAAGTATATCTGTCGAACGCTTCGGCGTCAGCAACCTTTGAAGTGCTCTATGGCATGATTCACGGACAGCAGTTGCCATACCCTTGGTAAAACTACCCAACTTTTTACCCATCAAATCTTGCGCTACAGCCTCTATGATCTCACGCGTCGCTATGGAAGACACATTCTTTGACAACAACTGCTTTTCCATCGCTTCCAAAGACGGACCAAGATCTTCACGTGTCAGAGCCTTTTGACCAGTCAGGCTAGAAAAAAAGTCCACCACCTTTGTAGGCAACCAACCCCCCTCGTCGTCGTCATCCCCCTCTTCATCCGTGTCCTCGTCCTTATCAATATCCGCCTTCTCGTTCGCTTCGTCTGGAAGGTACTTTGCAGCCTTTTTTGCATAGATTTCTTCCATTTCTTCCGCCGAAGCTGATTCAACCTGACCAGTCACATCCAGTGCTGCTTCTTCTTCTTTCGTTAGCGTCTTTTTCGAATTCCAATGCTCCTTCTTCTTACTCGTCGGCGAAGGCGTGTTTCTTCCTCCTTTTTTACCCTTGTATCCTCCAGGAACACGATTCTTACGAGATACTCGCGCAAATTGAGCAAATTCGTCTGCTTCTCCCTTTCCTGGCTCCACAACTCCCCCTTCTCCTTCTCCTTCTCCCTTACCGTCCTCCTCTTCCTCTTTCGTTTCCACCGTCTTTCCTCCACGATTCTTATTCTCAGCGCCCCTCAAAAGCTTATCAAACGTAACATCATATCCTTCCAACTTGGTTATCGTTTGCAAATCCTCACCCCTTTTACAAATATTGCTCTCCACAGCTTTCAACAAATCATCCACATAATTCGGCGCCAACATCGTCTGATAAATCGCCGCAGCTACAAACCCAAACTTATTATTCTGCACCCATTTCACACTACAACCCCCATGAATAAAAGCACGTTCCGTTGTAGCTTTACTCTCCAATAAAACAGTTCGAATCATATTTCCTATTGGATCACCTTTCACCTTTACTAATTCATATTTAAACAATACCAACCCATATTTCGTAAACACGATAAACTGATCCAACATCTTTCTTTTTTCGTCCTTTCGTCGTTTGCTTCTTTTTTTTTTCCTTTTTCATTGACAACACTCCATGTTGACTCCACGAGTGGGGCCCCCCGGGCGGGGGGCGGCCACTAGAGCTATGCAAAACACCTGTAGGACTTTGAGCTCTTTTGCTCCTGCCGGGAAAGAAAACACGCATCTATCTCCCTTGTTATTCCTTTCTTACACTCGTGAATATACTTTTAAACATTTCAAGCTTACTTCCTGCAGAAACGCCGAGGCGGACCGGCGGAGCCGACACGAGTCGTGCAGTATAAAAAACGACGCCATGGCGACAAGATGCAAAAAAATAGAGGCAATGGACCCCCCAATTAGTTACCAGGCTGAGTGATGGGTGAAGTAAGGCAGGGAAATGACCAGCACTGAAGAAGCATCCCTTTACGATCAAATTACATAGCGATTGGAAGAGCCATATATGCGAGCGCCTTTCGTCTATAATAGATGCCCAAGTCATGAATGGAGGCTAACCTAAGAAGTCCACGAACGTAGTGGCACAGAAGCGTGCAAGACAGCACTGCAAGTCCAGTATTACGCAACTGGATCTGAATTTTCAACCTGACGCGAATAGACCTACGTGCGACACGTACGGTAAGTGGCCAGACGTCTAACAAACGCGGGTTGCTTAACGAAATGGATGTGGTTCCTCTTACGAGTCCCTCGTATGTTGTATTTTGAAGTCAGCTAGACACATCTACGTTCCCCTCCACTGACTAGCCGCAGGACCTATAGATGCCCTCGAACGCATCACACTCAAGGAGGTGTATCACACTCAAGGAGGTGTATTGAATGAGTGTATCGAATGAGTGACTTAACGCGTTCTCCAGGAAGATCAAAGGCACCGAACATCAGGAGGTGTGTGTAACGTAACATTGTCGAATGGAATAGGTGGTTTCAGTGAGTTAGAGTCTCACACTGCCGTAATACAAGGCGCCTACCCAAAGGAACCGGAGTACCTTGTCGACATGAATCGACCGATGAAAACCGTGGTAGAGGTTTCCACCTAACCCTTTTGTAAGACGAAGAAAGAGAAAAGAATCTTGAGCTACTGAAGACATGAACTGCTTAGTACGCAACTTCACAGACTGAAGGTAAACTTAACACAGCCTGTAAACTTGAGGAGGTGTGTTGAGACATCAGCAGCTGTCATACGATAATCGTCCTTTAGACGATCATATCGGATAGAAGTAAATGCCGTTCTAAAGGAGACAATCCTGAAATGATTGTGTACAAGTAGTTGTACTGATTAGCTAATTCTACCGTACTAATGTATCTTACTAGCTAGAGTCTCTCCTTAATCTACGATTTATTGTCGTAACAAGATACGTCTAGTTTTACCTCCACCGGAGTGGAGGATGTTTTGCGTGAGAGCCGAAGAAAGGCAATCAAAAAAAAACCAATTTATGAATAACGGTAGACACTTTTGTCGCAACATGCTCTATTCTAAACCTGTAGTCTAACCTTTAGAGCTAGTTAAAGCGACTTCAGCAGCTCCCCACACGTCTAGATTGAGAAAAACCTTGAAAATGTTACCAGACACGGAAACGCCCGGCTCTCAGGTTTCAAAGGTGATCGGTCGGCGTTGAAAAAAAGGCCTTCATAAAAATAAAAACGTTTGAACATCATGAACAAACATTTGCTCTCACAAAAAAACCTGTGCTCTCCCCCCTCTCCTTTTTCCTTTTTTAAAAAAACCCTTCCTCTTCCTCCTTCTCTCTCTCTCTGTTTTTTTTTTTTTTTTTTTTTTTTTCTTCTTCTTTGCGCCCTCTCCTCCTCTTCTACCTCTCTCTCTCTCTCTCTCTCTCTGCAGCAAAAAAAATATTGAATCTATCTTTATTGACGCCGAGGATCGAACTCGGGACCTCTGCCGTGTCAAGGCAGCGATCTACCACTGATCTACGCCAACAACAACCGGCAACACCGCTGATATGTCGGAATTGAACCCGGATCACGGTTTAAATGGGAGCGAAAACAAAATTGTTAAAAATATATATCAATTAAATTTTTAATTTTGATTAAAAAAAGCCCATCGCTTCAGGGCCATGTTTCAAGCTATTTCTCCACTGGCACGTGGTCGTGGTACGATTTGAAAAACCACCAAAAATTGCAAACGCAAAAAGCAAATGAATGTGAACTTGAGATTAGTGTGTTTTTGTATTTGGTGTGTTAGTGCACAAATTATTCAAGGACAAGGGTTGAATGAGACAAATGTGCCAACTGGTAGTCCTACGAGCTCACCGACGGGAGTTCCGACGGGATCGCCCACGGGATCGCCCACGGGGACGCCAAGTGTAACTCCGACTGGGAATCCTTCTACTGGCCCAACAAGTAGTCCAACAAGTAGTCCAACAAGTAGTCCAGTAAGTATTCCAACAAGTGTTCCAACAAGTATTCCAACAAGTATTCCAACAAGTATTCCAACAAGTAGTCCAACAAGTAGTCCAGTAAGTAGCCCAATTAATAACTCAAGTGGTAGTCCCGGGGATGGCGAAGTTTGTGAGGACACTGGTGAATTTGTGGTGTATCCTGCTGTACGAGGGGAGAATAATTTGTTCGATGTGAGCATTGTGTTATCGGGTATATGTGTTTGTATGAGTTTATTAAGTTTGGGAGTTGTGTTTTATTATCGGGAAAAGCCAGTTTTTAAGCTTTGTCAGGTGTTGTTGTTGGGTATGTTTTGTTGTGCTCTTTTCGTCATCAGTGCGTCGTTGTTTCCTTATGTATTTGCGTTGGAAAGGCCGTCTAGGATCAAGTGTATCGCGCATGAATGGATGTTTTTCGTGGGTTTTTCTTGGGCGTTGTCTGTTTTGCTGGCGAAAGAGATTCGTGTAAATAAGGTGCATGAGGCAAGCCAGAAGGCGAAGAAAGTGCGTTTGAATTTTAAGAACCAAATGTTGCTGGTACTTTTTTTGGTGTCGCTCCCGGTGGTTCTGTTGTTGGTGGAGACTTTTACAGTGGGCATGGAGCCGGACCCGTGCGAGAAATTTCGGTGTGACAATGGTTCGTATGGGCTCATTTTGTTACTCTATTTGTTCGTTTTGGCAGTGGCTTTGATCGTTGTAACGATTCAAGGGCGGCGAGTACCATCGATAGCTAGTGAGCGTCGAGGCATCATGTTTTCGAGTATAAGTGTGGCGTTTTCGTATGTAATATGTGGTTTGTTGTTCGCCTTTGATTTGGGTACCACACTGCTGGAGTTGGCATTTCTCGTGGTGGTGTGCATATTTTTCAACATTTTGGTTCCTGTCGTATATATTGTATTGTTCAAGTTGCGATATTTGGGTTTGGACAAAGCTGAGATTTTGAGTATGTTTCAGAGTTCAAACTCATCAACTGTTGAAAAAGCACAAGTGGCGCAAACCGAAGCGGCCCAGATAGAACCAGAAGAAATAGAAGCAGAACAAGCAGAGCTAGAAGAACCAGGACGAGAGGAAAAAGCTATGATTGAAGCGAAACGGGGCACAGGGTATAAAATAGGCGAAAAGGATGGTTGGGATGAATTCGTAAGTACAAACGATGGGGAATCATTTTGGGTAAACTCGACAACCCTGGAGATATCGTCAACTAATCCGCATGATGGCGTAGAATTATTTTAGATTTTTACATAGAATAATATATATATACATGATTCCTGCAAGTACTGTGTGCGTGAAACCGTAGAGTCGTCATAGTTGTGCCATGCCTCCGTGGTGGGGACATAGCAGTCTGCCGTGTAATGGCCGTGCTTTGCAGAAGCCCCCTCATGGTTGATTACTGCAACTAGACTGTAGCTACAGGATTCTTGTGTAGAGGCTGCGTCCGACATATAAGGTGTCAAATTAAAGTTTTCCGTCACCAATTTGATCTCGTTACCTAACTTTGTGACTGTTCCCATGTTTGCGCTAAACCGTTTCAAATGTACAATGAGCACTTGTGGGCATCTTACAATAGATATTTGCTTATCTGCAGTAGTTTCAACGCCTTTGCACGCGTCGCAATTGTACCCGGAAATTCTTTCTTTAGAGCAGAACGACGTCATGCACTGCTCAAGCGTTGTCGCTGTGGTCACCGGAACGCTCAGGCTCCAGAACGGATCGTATGCTGTACTTGTATGGTTACAAGAGCCGCACGTCACACGAGAGCAAATTTGACCCACAAAAATGTCTTTCACGACAGAGTCGTTTCCAAGGTGATAGTTGTCCCACCACATTTGAGCGTTGCTGTTGTCAGGGATTTGCACAGGTTTTTTACGGGCAACATTTAATTCTTCATGTAGCGCGTCCAGCAAAAACACAAGGTACTCATGAGCGTCGTGTTGCAAAGTTCCAGAAAATTGCCCGTTGATTTTCACGAGCAAGTTTTTCAAAAGCAGCGGCCGGAACGCCACAAGCGATTTGCTGTGCCATTGTCGTTGCATCATCATATACATTGCTGTCGTCAATCTATACTGTGAATGCTTTGCTTTTGGAAAAGACAACTCAAGTAGACTATGTACAAACGGCCCACAGTGTTGTAGTGCTTGCAGAGTTGAGTTCATATAACAAGTATTACCAAGATTAGCCAGCCCTTGTGCGCCTCCCTTGAGACAACATACAAACGATGCTTTCCAGCCCCGAATCAGCGCCTCTTCTTTTTCAACGACGGGCGATGTCTTAGACTTGGAATGAACTAATTCTTCTCTATTCCTCTTTTTAATTGTTATACTCTTCGGGGCTTGGTTATTATAAACTATACCGCGAAACGATAGAGAACTACCTTGGACACAAGTTATCTGGGCATCTTGTTCAAGTTTCAATTCGCTTTTCTTACCATTTTTATCCGACAAAGTCAGTGTATCAAATATTGGATCAATAGACTCCACCGTATATGTATCCCAAACAAAGTTTAATTTCGCTTTCAATTCCAATCCCGGTGCGATTTCGACAACTTTTCCATTAAATTCGTTGTCTTCCAAAATATCCTCTACTGCTACTTCTTCTTCTTCTTCTTCTTCATGCTGCAATGGCGGTACAGATTTCACCGGCTGTTGCTGCTCCTCTTCAGCCAACGACACAATACTAGAAACACCTCCCATTCTTCATCTTGCTCCCATTACCGTTTTGGCTCTTGTCTTGACGGTCTGTCTGTCGGTTGACATGCCTCACGTTGCAAGCTTGCCCGCCCGGCAGGGCAAAAAAGCCCCGACGCAGTCGGCCACCCCGGAGGGGATGATAACGAGGCAACGTGGGTATCCCCTCCGGGGAGGCCGACTGCGTCGGAGCTTTTTTGCCCGGCCGGGCGGGCTGGGGGGGACACGGGGACACTTTCATGATAGTGGGTTGAAACAAGGACGAAACGAAGAGATGATGGTGGATCAGGGTACTGAGGATAATGAGGCAAGTAAACAAACGAAAAAGCCTTTACTTGGTATTTTAGGAAGCAGGAGAAGAGGACAAGATGCGGGGGATGAATTTTTAATGGAGATTCCTTCTGTTTGTCAAGGAGACGACGACGGGGAAAAGACCATCTCGCTGGGAGTTGTGGGAGATACTGGAAAGAGAAGTGAAGTGATTCGAGCTATTGAAAAGATTCTTCCGGTTGAAAATATTCGAGCTGATTTTACGCAAGGGTGCGTTTCGGGAATAAAAAAAGGGGTCGTGGTGGTGGTAGCGGCGCCTCGCTTGAATGAGGAAACTGGGTTGGTGGAATATGAGACGTGGGTGGAACCCGAAATAGTCGAGCAAGAAATCGACGTGGACGCAACTCGGCATTATGAACGAATTACTGAAGCAACGCGTCTGGGAAAATTGTGTACTGTTGGTGTTGGGCTGAACCGTTGCTTTGCGCTGGCTCACCTTCAGATGAAGCCTGTGATTGTGGTGTATGTAACCGACGTAGTGTTGTCAAGTCAAGAGGAGGAAAAGAAAGATGAGGATGAAGGGAGTTGTAAAAGGCTTCGAAGCAGATCAATTTGTGTTGAGCCTGCGCAACTTGTAAGTACAGCGGAACAGCTGGTGACTCAACTGGCGGAGCATAGTATCCGGCACCCAGTGCTGCAAGTTAGTTTGGATTGTAACAAGTCTGTGTTTGATAAACCCCAAAAAGAAGCGTTGTTGCGCGTGATCAAAGATCATGCTCGATCGAATCCGCGAAGAATCACGTATGCGGAGTCTCAAGCGTTCCATTTAAAACAAGAAACGAGCGATCTCCGCGTTGATGCGTTTCTGGCTCCAAACCAACCAGTTGTGCTCATGGTTGGCGTGCTACTGTTGACATTTGTGGTCATTTTGTTGTTAGTATTAATTATTCTCTAGGGTTATTATCAAATCCAAGTTTTTCTAATCCTTCAGTTCTTATAGCCAAAGCGACCTTGACAGCTCCGGCGGACGCGACTCGAGCTGCTTCACGGCCAATAGATACGGTGGAGAACTTGTTGTCGTAAAACTCTGGATATTCTGAAGTTAGGCTTGCCACTGTTTCTCCCAAATACGAGCTTGCTCTCGGTGCAAAAAGTTTTACATATCTCACTGTGCTCCTTTCACTTGTAGGCACAAAGAGTGAACCGTATCCTACGAGATTGCGGTCACGATCCCGGACGACAATAGCTATCCTTGGCCACCCACTCACGTTTGTACTGGCCAATTCACATTCAATAGGGAAATTCCATGAAACCGAAGGCGATTCATCATCCACCATTTGGTTCGTAGCAAGTTGCGTTTCTCCTTGTTCTTGTCCATTTTGAAACACCCAGTCATTGCCGTAAACGACTTGATACCCACAAGAGATTTGGCTCGTATCGGAAATTAATCCACTTTCCACACGTCCACAAATATGTACTTTAAAGTTATTTTCGATTGGTTTCTCTGGCGAACCGATCGCGCCAGGAATATCGCCAATACTACTAGACATTTCTTTTTCCGTGTCTGTCTGTGTGATGTGTTCCGAGGGAGTCCCCGAATTTCAAGAATTTCACAACGGTCAATTCTTTTCCTTTTTCCCCGAACTAACCTTTATCTATCCTAACCCTATCCTATTATTGTTAATCTATCTATTTATTCTTATGCTTATGGTTTATCTATCTCATGATGCAGAAGTGGTAGGTGGGCTAATTAATATCACTACATCACCACGAACAAAGAGCATTTCTTTTTCTCGTTTTGATTCTTTCAGTTCACCAGTCGACGACTTTTCGAAAATCGTTTCTTCGACATCGCCAAGGATCATATTTAAATGTTGATCAAATGCCTATTGTACAGTTAGTATTCACAATATAGTTAGTATTATTTTCTCATACACCATCCATGTATGGATCTAGCTTTTATCATTTATAAAAACCTCAACTCTAAAAATCCACCAACCCACACATCCCCAACAATCTCAAAAGCAAAACAAACAAGCAAACTTACGTGTAATTTTCCCACAAGCTCACGATCACCCCGACATTTAACAAACACTCTTTCATCTACACTGAGTGTAACCAGATCCAAAGGTTGCTTCACACTCATTTCTAAAGATATTATTTACCTTCTTTCGGTTTTGTTTTTTTTTCTTTCCAAGGCTGGAAAAGCAAGCCCGCCCGGCAGGGCAAAAAAGCCCCGACGCAGTCGGCCCCCCGGGAGGGAATGATGACGTAGCTATGGGGTAACCCCCTCCCGGGGGGCCGACGGCGTCGGGGCTTTTTTGCCCTGCCGGGCAGGCGTGCTGTTTTTCAAGTTTACTGCTTTGAATGGTGCGAACCAAACTGGGTCCCAAAGCAAAACCAAAAAGTGTAAATGAATGATTTGAACCAAGAGGAACAAGAACAAGTCGAAAGGGCAGAGACTTTGATACGAGAACTAACAAATGTAGAGCACGATGACATGTCCGTTGACGGGGAGAACTTGGAATCGGATGAGGAGAATTTGAGAAAAAGTGTAAATCAAGTCATTAAAAATTCTTGTATACAAGTTGCGATTGCGTCTTTTGCCGCAAGCGCACCTGGTGTGGCTGGACTGGCCGCATTTACTCTTGGGGTAGCAGCATCAGGTGTTGTTGTTCAACGAATACAGTCTGAAATGGTTACGCAAATTGCCCAGTGCTTTGGACAACAACTTGATAGTGCCACTCAAGCCAGAATACTGATTCTTCTTTCTGGCATAAGTCAAGGCTCTGCCACAGCCGCTACAGAAGCTTCTAGACTCGCTGCAAGAGAGGCAACGAGAGCTGTTGCTAATCAAGTGGCAAATGAAGCATCAAGAACATTAGTTATCAGCTCGATACCGTTTATTGGCGCGTTTACCAACGCATCCTTGAACACAACCACGACATACGTTATCGGACAGCGCGCAAAAGTTTATTTTGAAAAGGGACCAGAGCAACTCGACTCATGGTCTGATAGCGTGCGTGCAGTGACCGGGGTCGATGAACGCAAGCTTTCAACTTGGATCGTCCAAGCTTGGAAACTTTTCAAGGCAAGCGTTGCAAACCGAATTGCAAACTCGAAAAACGCCGCAGTAGCTAAAATGAAAGCTGTCAAGACCGCTGTAGCAAAGAGGTTGAGTTTTAGACGTTAAATTTTTACAGAGTCGTGCAACAAGTGCACATATGCCCAACCTCCAACGTTTGACTCACATTTACTTGCAGTGGGAAACTCCAACCTTGGAATCTCAAAGTCCAGAAACTCTAGCCTATACGTTGTAATCAGTTCACCATTGTACTTTACATCCACGTGGTTGACATTACCAAACTCTTTGAATACCACTTGCTCCACAGTAGAGGTCTTATTTTTAGGCCAAGACCCATACGGAAAGTCGTCATACAACAGTGCATGTTCGCACCGTCCCAAATATTCACGAAATTCTTCTCCTCTACTTGTACCTTGTACAGAAGGATATCTTCTCCATAAAATTTGCCCACTATTCTCACCTAGAATTGTTTCAATTCGCGCAACTTTTTCATAACCGTCTACTTTTACGTCAAGAACCGTTTTCCAGGGCGGATAATCGTTAGATTTGTCCACCAAATGTTGAATTATTTCAACTCGACCTTGCCAAACAACCGGCCATTCCTCATTGATGACAGCTTGTGCCTTACATCCATCATCATCAACACCTTGTCCACATTTTATTATGAACAACAATACCAACAGCCTTACCATCAGTCCCATTCTCGTTTTAAAATAGATAGACAGTATTCAAGGTATTTATTTCTGAAAAGAGATTTTTGAAAAACTATTCTGTGTCCGACGACCCTTTCGGAACCAGAGAAAGAAAAATTGTTTGAAAAAAAAGAAGCAAAGATCAATCAAACAATGTTTAGTAATAACGAGAATAGCGATGATTTGCGCGTGAAATATGATTTGATTCCACGCAGTGCCAAGTTTTTTGATTTGCATATGATGTTTCCTTTGATTCAGCATTTGCAGAGTCGAGAAGATATGTATGATGCGAATGATTTGCTCCTGGTGACTTTGGATTTTTCAAGACCGACGAATATGTTTGACTATACTTTGGACGTTCTGGCTTCTCTGGACCCGTCTCAAGTTGATCCTTCTGAGGAACAGGAGTTGTCAGCTAGGAGAGAGGAAACGTTGGCAGAGCTGGAAACCCTTGAGAATACGTGCCAGCCTTTGTTGTCTATTTTGAAAGATGAAGAGACGCTGCAAAACTTGATCGACGAAGAGAAGTTTAACCTAGAATACCTATCAGCAGAGCATGGTGTGGATGAACAGGTTCTTTTGTCATTTTATAGATACGGCAAGCTGACATATGAAACTGGTGATTACCAGCAAGTGATTTATATAATGCTGTACTTTCGTGAACTGGCGCCCAACACGCCCGAGTCGACGATGGCGCTTTGGGGCAAGCTGGCTTCGGAGATTTTAATGCTGAAAACAACCGAAAACGTTTATTCGGCACTAAAGGACATAGAATTATTGCAAAAGGCGATTGATGATGGCGAGGATAATATTCAGAACTCTGCGCAACACTTGGAGCAGTTGCAGTTTCGTTCGTGGTTGCTGCACTGGAGTTTGTTTGTGTATTTCAAGAGCAACATCCAGGATGTTGAAGAGGCCGACGCGGATGCGGAGTACCCTAATGCGGAAAACATGCCCGATTTTCTCAATGCGCAAATGATGGAGCATTTCATGAACCATAGAAATCTAGGTGCAATTCAAACCAACTGCCCTTGGCTATTGCGGTACCTTACGGCGGCGATTGTTTGTGGAGGAAAGAAGAATCGCAAATACCGCAACAAGCTCGTCGGGGTTATTCAACAAGAACAATATTCGTATAGGGATCCAATCACTATGTTCATGGAGTGTTTGTACATTGACTTTGATTTCGCTCGTGCTCAAGAAATTTTAAAAGAATGCGAAGTGGTTTTATCCAACGACTTTTTCCTTCAGGATTTTGTAGATACCTTTATGGAAAATGGCCGTGTCACCATTTTCGAGTCCTATTGCCGTACGTTTACCAAAATTGACACACAGCAGCTTTCCCAACGGATCGCCATCGACCCCAAAGATGCAGAGGAGTGGATTGTCAACTTGGTCAGGGACGCCAAACTGGACGCCAAGATTGGGGAGAACTGTGTATTAATGGGCCACGATTACCCAGAGGTGTACCAGCAAATTATTGATCGCACAAAAGATCTCACGTACAGGACGTATCAGCTCGCCAACGAAGTACAGCAGTTGCACATCAAGGCCGAGCAAGCTAGTCAAAAGGAGGCCCAGAAAATGACATAGTTATTTTTTAATTAACTTTTCTTCATGTCTGCGTCTCCCGCCACGTCTTGATCGTCGTCTTGCGTCACTAAATTTGGATTGAAATCTTTTGTACCGCCTTTCGACTCGGGGAGGTCCTTTTCGTGGAGAAACGGAGTACTAGCACTTTGACCCCCGGGCAACTTGAAAACAAGCTTGCCTTGATCCAAGTCCAGCGTCGCACGGTGCCTTTTCAAAAAATCCAGACCCAATAAAAACTCCATTTTTGTGTCCCCAAGCCCTTGCGAGTCGTCCATTACAGTCATAGAGATCGGAAAATGATTTCCTTCACAAACGATATCAACCAAGTGCACCCTCCCAAGCGTTTTACCAGTACCCACACCAACAACCTGGCCTGCAAACCGAGAATCGATTAAACGCGTTACGTTGCACTTTTCGGCGCATCGACCAGAGATTACAGATGTTTGAGCGCCGCTATCCACAAACGCTTGAAGGGCTACACCATTGATCTTCACCTCCACGTACAACATCAAAACACGTGTCATGGCTTCAGGGAAATTATTCATCATGTTGACATATGACTCTTCTACCTGCTCCTGACGAATCTTTTCACCAAAATATTTATTTGCCTCTTCATCCATTGGGTTTACACGAAGTCGTTGTTCCATCTCCTTTTCCTTTTGCGCCTTACTAAGTCGAGAAAGCGCTGCTGACGTCGCGTTCATCATCATAAGCGTACGAAGTTCACCAAGAGCTTGCGAACGATCTTTTCGCATACTCTCCGCTAACTTTGGGTTATGGAAATTCAATTCACGCAAGATCTTTTCATTCGATTGAATTATATCCACAATATGTTCAGGATTGCTATTATTTTGAAGAACTTCATCCCACGACATGCCTTCCCAATATACTTTTCCTCCTGTTGAGGGTGCTGAGGGTGCTACTGCTCCTGCTACTGCTCTTCCTCCTTGTCTCCCTGCACTAGACGCCCCTGCGCCTGCTGTAGACGATGAGTTCATTACAAAAATACAATCTCCACTCTTTAAACCGTTTTCTGTCAACGTCCCCGCACCACGTAACCGATTTCCATCTTTCACAAACACTTGCAAATTAGGCTCAATTCCAAAAAAACCATGGATAAATTGTCGAACCTGTTCAAAATCTAAAGAGTCTCCTAATTCTAATGTTTCCGTTTGTCCACCACCTGATTCAAAAACAAACGTCAAGATCATCTTTCTTTTTCTCTTTTCTTTCTTCCTTTCTGTTCTTTGTTGATGTGAGCATCATTGGTCGATGCTGCTGGCCATGTACATTGGGAATGTGAACTCGACTTTGAAAAAGCACTGGTCAGATCATGTGTTAACCGGTGCCAATGACTTGCCAGCTCTGGACGGGGCAAGCTTTCTTTTTTGTCCTGCCGGTCCCGAGGGCTCATGGGGAAAGACGTTCCAAGGCCCCGTGGGTGGCCGTCTTCCCAAAACCAAATCTTTTTCAAAAAGCAAGATGATTCGTTCAGCTTTGTTGATCGCTGTTGTTGGTATCCTTTTGGCTGTGATTCCGCGGAAACTTTCGTCAGTGAAACCAATTACTAGTAATATATTGGATGAACTGAGCCCAAAAAAGTGTAAGGGTATGAATGTTGTGATTACAGGATCTACAGCAGGTGTTGGGTTTGAAGCAGGAAAAGTTTTGGATAAATGTGGAGCGAATCTGATTGTGACTGGAAGGTCTATCAAACGAGCTGAGCGAGCTGCAAGTAAATTCAAAAATGCCATCGGTCTTGCATTAGATTTGACAGATGAAAGTTCCATCGTCAAGTTTGCCAAAGATGCTAAAAAGCACTTCACAAAAATCGACTCACTTGTGTTGAACGCGGGTTTAAATTATGGTTATGAGTACACCGGCCCATTTCTCGTCGATTGGAAAGGTGGCAAGGTGGATTTCATGATTTCAGCCAACCACATCGGGCATTTCCTCCTGGTAAATTTGCTCCAAGATGTACTTGAAGCGAGTAAATCTCGACTTGTTGTTGTGAGCAGTGTCTCGCATTTTCTTGGGACCAAGGAAGGAGTGCTGCGTGAAGAAGAATGGGCAAAGCCTGTTGCACCTGATGGTCAAGCCGCAAGTGCCAGTAAGGGTTTTGAATACTACGGTGATTCAAAGTTGATGAATGTCGTCATGGGAAAGTACATTCAAAAGAACTGGGAGGACGTGTCTGTGGTCGTGTGCACACCAGGGTTTGTTGCAACTTCAATTGGAAACGCGGATCGTGATTCTTCCTTTAAGCCATTAGCATATATCCCCTTAACAAGAAGTGCTGAATCTGGAGGAAACGTGCTCGCGTATTCAGTGTTTGTAGACCATGCTCTTGCTGAGGATAAGATTTTGAAACCGTACTGGATTTGGCGGGGGGCCAGTGTTCTATTTAAGTCGTACACCCCCTATTTTATCAATTTTGTACAGGAGATCTTTCTCCAAAAATTCAGTCCAGATGATACAGTTTACGCTTTCCGAACCAGTGACGAATCGCAGGACAAAGCTGTGCAAGATGGAGTGTGGAAGTGGAGTAAAAAAGTGGTTGGACTTTAGAAACTTAGCCTAAATCTACTCAAGTCTTTGTCTAATAAAAAACCGCCGGCAGGCACAACAGAATTAATTAAATTTTCAGGTTCAAATTCAATCGAGGTTAAACATTTAAGAAGATACCTTTGCAAATCTGGATAATGCCCATATCGGAAAGACGTTGCGGTATGCAGTATATGTGATGGCACAAGACTTGTTGAATACACCTGTGATAGATTCTTGCTCCCAGTCGCCAAGGGCGGTCTGGCGTGAGATGAGGAACGATACGGCACGATGTGCAGCCTGTAGAAATCGTGCCTTGTTGGAGGGGGAATGCTCAGCTGCAGTGAGCAATGCTAGTAACGCCCATGATGTTTGTACGACCTGTGAATCACCATTAGCAGAGGGCTCCCACTCTTGTGTCGCGCATGCTTTGACGGATTCTCCCCAACCACCATCGGGTAGCTGTTTGGAGAGCAAAAAATTGCATGCACGCAAGGCAGCAGATTGGTATTGTTCAATTTGAGGTTTCGTCAAGTTGCTATCACTGTTAAGCACGGCAAATAAGCCGTCAACGCCAAACCATGCAGCATATGTGAAACATACAGCCCAACTGCCATACCATGACCCATCTAGGCGCTGCTTCGAGATAATGTAGTCGGCACCAAGTTTGGCGGACTGAAGAGCGCGGGAGGTCATCTTGTTTGTGGGGAAATGCTTTGCGAATTTGCATAGGCCTTGTACACATGCAGACGTGCATTCAACATATGAGTAGTCAATCATGATATCACCAAAGACTTGTGCTGGGTTGAGGATTTCATACCAATTGTAGCCGCGGTTGAGCTCGTATGATGCCCATCCGTTGTCTGTTGAAGTGTTCTGCAGGTTGATAACAAGGTCAACACATTCTTCAAGGCGTTGAAGCGGAATAGACTGATATCCTTGTCCCAAGTTTAACGACTCCAACAGCAACGTGGTTTTCAACCCTTCTGAACTGCAGTCCGAGATCGGCCAGCCATGTGCGTTACTGCTGAAAGGCCACCCTCCCAGAGACTTGTCGCGAAAGTACTTATCGCGTTGCCACACGTCTTCCTTGATCTGCATGTCGTCAATATAAGCTGACATTTTTACCAGGGACTGCTTCACGTCATCCATGTGTGGCTCGAGTACACCAATTTTTTCACAACACTTGACATTTTCGGCAAATGCGTGCGCTGCGAAACACGTGTCCCAAAACTGAGAGCCGTTGTAGCCTTGCATTTTCATTCCATCTTCTGCAAGCCACAGGTAATCATCAATTCTGCCAATATGTCGCTTATAATTATCAGACTCCGGGCCCCATTCGGCATATGCCGCAACGATATGGAACGCCTTGCTCACCGGTCCAATGTCGATCCAATTCGTGTGCACGTCTTCGGCATGGATGTAATCGTGCGCAAACTTGAGCGCGCGGCGTCTCAGCGGACCAAGGGGCCATGCAAATAACGTACGTACCACAGGATTCTCAATCGTCCAGTGCAAAATGTGGTTGGCTGCTGTCATGAGCCAGTGCTGTGGATTGTATAAATCTAACGGCGAAATGCACTCACGGACATGGAAAGATCCCCAGTTGATTGATTCATATTTCATTTCATACAATTCTTCTCTTAATGACATCACGACTGGGTCCGAGCTAGCCTTCTCGTACACCCAGCGTTTCCCAAACAGTGCGCTCATTGGCAAGTATACCATTCTACAGTGGCACCACATCCGACCAGGGTGGAACGGAAACCAGTACGGCAAAAGCCACAGCTCTGGTGGTGTCGGATTTACACCGTCCCATTCATACGCACCCAGTAATGCTAGCCAAAATTTGGCCCATTGCGGTGCTGCAATCGCCCCCCCATTTTCGCGAATAAACTGCCGACCATGCACTGCTCGTTTGTCGTCTTTACCTAGACCCAAGAGCCTGGCTGCTGTATAGTTCAGACACGAACCAAACACAGTCGAATGACCTTCAATATGCATGCCCCAGCCACCATCAGAGAATTGTTGATGATTCATTATGTACTTTAGCATTGCTGCCTTTCTTGCTTGCCCCAAGTCAACATTGGTTACGTGACATGCGATTACAAGACCTGGAAGCAGAAACATTGGCCCACCATAATCACCTGCCCAAAAGCCTTCTTTGGTTTGCAGTCGAGAGTAGAAAAGCGACCCACGTGTGGCTGCCACTGCTGCTTTCTCGCAAGCTGTTTTTCCTCCTAAAGATACTTCAACATGGGTAGACTCCTTCAGTTTTTCTTGTCGATAAACGCGATCGCCAGCATTGGGATTCACTTCACGATCAAAATTGCTGCAATCTTCTTCTTCGTTACCACTTTCCCCAGGTAGCCAGCGCGACCTTCCCCGCCGGTTACCAAGCACGTCCGTTTCTTCAGCTCCAGTTCCGCAAACAAACGCCCAGCCTTTCGAATTTGTACCTCGCGTAGGAAGCTTCTCCGTTTTGCCCTCTTTGCCCGTCGTAGGATACGTTTTCGTCTTTCCACTGAAAAAGACCAACTCTACAACTACAAGGCATACCCAAATCGATAACAAGACTTCAACAATCATTTCCTTTGCTTTGCAATTCTGTCTTTTTTTTTTGCATTTTTTTCTTTTTTTTGACTGCGTCATCCAAAAAAAAGAATGAGCAAACAGCCTGCCCGGCAGGGCAAAAAAGCCCCGACGCAGTCGGCTCCCCGGGAGGGGTTACGCATGTCACAGTTTTGCAACGAACCCCTCCCGGGGGGCCGACTGCGTCGGGGCTTTTTTGCCCTGCCGGGCGGGCTGTTGCGCAATATGATCGATCTGATCTGATCTGATCTGAAATGTGCCAGTTTTTTTTTTTGCCAGGAAACTGAGGTTTGAACTAGTCAACATATCCTTGTAAACTTACGAACCTGTAGAGTTTCAAGATATAAGCCAAATTTGACGTCAACTCAAGAGAATCCACCACCAAGACAAGAAAAGTGCTGGAGAGTCGGACGTCATGATAGACTAGACTTGTTCCTGCAGGAAGACGCGTTGAGCAAGGGGAAAGCGATGGCGTCAACAAAAAAAAAAGAAAGAGAAAAATCCAGGCCCAAAAAAAATAAAAAAATTGACAGGAAAATGGAGCATCTCTCTCGTATGAACGACCTGCTGACGGACAAGTTTCAAGTGGGATTAGAGCCTTTCTTTCAATTTGAAAAGACGCGTTATGATGTCGATCGACATACTGTAATTCCAGTAATTCTGTGTGCTTTGAGCATCGTTACACTTGGCATTCTTCAAAGACTCTTCATGACAAGAAGCAAAGGGCCGTCACAACTAGTCAAGACTTGCTGTGTTACAGTATCCGCTTGGAGCATCGCGTTTTGCTTGTTTAAAGGGGTCAAGGCTTTCAAAATGCAGGTCAACAAAGAATGGCCGGAGAGTTTCGGACTATTTTGTGGTCTTGGAGCAGTGGCCATCGCTCAGATGGTACTGATATCGATCTATTTGTATCACCGAACTCGATACTTGAGCGGAGCGGGCATCAAGACCAACCAAGTAGCTACAGTTACCTACTCCAGGCCGTTCATCAACGATGCCATTGTGCACTTTTCCAACCCAGGAGCATTCCTCTTGCTTTTACCGTATCTAAGCCTTACATGGATGTTTCGATTAATGCCAGAGAGTTATTATGTGTATGAGACTAAAATCAGCTGGTTTAACGTTTTTGCCCAGTTGTTTGTTGTGGATTTTTTCACATTTGTGCTCCACGTCGCGGAGCATGCTCTTCCAGAGATTTACATCTTGGGTCACAAGCCTCATCACAAGTTTACAAAACCACGATTATTTGATGCCTTTGATGGGTCTTTGCCAGATACGATAGCACTTATTCTGTTTCCACTTTATACCACGGCCCAACTTTTACACGTCGGAAATTGGGATTATGTTGCATTTGGAGTGATATACAGTTCTCATTTCATGATGATCCACAGCGAATTTTCGCACTCTTATGAAGATGTCTTGAGTTGGTTTTTTGTCAATACATCTCAAGATCATCATGTTCACCATGCAACATTTATCTACAATTTCTCTCATTTTTTCACGATTTATGACAAACTAGCACAAACGTACCGCCCAGGATCGAGTTGTAAAGGCTTTTCCACGTACAAAAACGATTCAAAACAGTTATAAAAGGATAACCCGTTTAAAATTAATGTATAAGACAGACAAATTTGCTTCTTAAGGAATTGGTCCAAAAGCAGTAGACACATTCGCAAAGCTCCTTTCTTCGATGAACCCACTCTCTTGTTGGAAGTCCTGCAACCAGTTTTCGACAAAGTTGCCAACGTGCTCCTCCGATGCTGTGGGTGCTGCTGCTGCGCTTGCCGCGGTCGCGCTTGCAGTCGCACTTGCAGCAGTCGCCCTTGCAGCAGCCCCATCACCAGAACTAGCACCTCCAGAACCAGCACCACTTGATGGTTTACGATTCAAATCCATATGTGCTGATATCAAATGATTACTTGCCAGTGCTGCATTCAAACTGATCTCGCCCGCAAGTACAGTAGCCGCAACGATTTCAGAAAGACGACGAGCATTTCCACCAGGATTTACGCGATCTGCACCTTTGACGCCGAGTTGACGGAGGCATTCAGCTTGGACAGGCAGACTTGTACCGCCGCCAACTGTTCCGACTTCAATACTTGGCATTGTCACGGAAATATGAATCCCATCCGTTTCTTCGTGAGGTTCCATGATTATCATACAGTTTGATGATTCCACATTTTGCGCGGGATCTTGACCTGTTGCCAAATAGACCGCAGTGACCATGTTTGACGCGTGTGCGTTGTTTCCGCCAATGGAACCAGCGAGTGCTGAACCCATAAAATTCTTCACCATGTTGACCTCAAGAAGTTGCTCCACTGTCGTCTTTAAAACTGTTTCTACTGTTGCTCGTGGTAAAACGACTTGGCACACAACAGATTTGCCGCGGCCTAAGATCCAGTTCCCCGCGCTTGGCTTTTTATCAGTACACATGTTGCTTGAAAGAGAAACAAGGCGACACTTGGGGTTTTGGTCGAGCAAATCTTGCATGATTGCGTTCACCCCTTTGCCAACCATGTTCATACCCATTGCATCGCCTGTCGAGGCATCAAAGCGCAAGTAAACGTATCGGCCTGCTACGGTTGGACGTACACTTTTCAATCTTCCGTGGTTTGTCGTCGTTCCAAACACCTTCTGCATGTATTTCAAGTGATTTGGTGCCTCGATCCATTGAGCAAAATCCACAGCTTCGTCCACTGAGTTGAACGCTACAACAGGTGAACGTGTCATGCCGTCACGAATAACACGGCTTTGTACACCGCCAGCTTGACGGATTGCGCGAGCTCCACGATTTGCTGATGCGATCAATGCACCTTCAGTTGTAGCCATTGGTACAGTGTAACTCTCTCCATTTACAACCAAGTTTTCCACTACACCGATTGGAATGGGTAGGAAACCTACCACATTTTCACAGTTTGCACCATAAATGTCTTCATAGAATTCATTTGTGTTAAAATCGCTTGCATCAACCGGTATTTTCTCTGCGTTTTCGAATACACGTTCTTTGCGAATAAATGCTGCAGCCTGTTTATCCCCTAGAGCCTGTTCTAGTTTGTACGTCGCTATCGAGTCAATATCTTGGCTGGTTTGCATAGCAGCTAATGATTTGGATCGAGCAAATTTCCTTAGATTAGGAGATCCTAGAGTCGTTTTCAATATTCTTTTCGAGATCATCATCCTTCCTTTGATAACTTTCTTTTGCTTTCTAACCTTTTTCCTTTTTTCATTTGCTTGAAAAAAAAAAAAATAAAAAAAAAAAAAAAAAAACGCTGCGTCCAAAAAAGCGAATACGTCAACAGTCTTTCTATAAGCCGACAAGCTTGCCTTGAGCACTTGATCTTCACCTGGGGTTGATGAACTATTCAAGAAGATTGACACGTTCGAGTGAGGGATCTTGGAACACACATGATAAGAAAAGTAGCGCTTGGCTAGCTCCACATTCTCGGGGGTGATTTCAAGTTGCTCAAGCGTTTGTGCAAGCATCCTTGGATCAGGGTTCTTTCCAAAAGAAGATGACGACGTTGTACGGACAACGGTGCCAGTGTAACA
>JACLAD010015490.1_pt1 | contig 26406 bp, 30 predicted proteins | sample 8027901 | NCBI WGS metagenome assembly JACLAD01 (sample SAMN15725071, study PRJNA655200) | protist metagenome | isolation source: fluorescence activated cell sorting (FACS) single amplified genomes of... | place: Spain: Blaines Bay Microbial Observatory, Mediterranean Sea | collected 2016-07-05 | reverse complement strand
GGGTCGGACATGCATGCCTATCTGGGCCACGATGCGCGGCGACCTGCGCCGCTGATCCTCGGGCATGAGGCCGCTGGCACCATCGTGAACGGCGACCGTGCTGGCACCCGCGTGACGATCAACCCCTTGGTGACCTGCATGGCCTGTCCCGCCTGTCTTGCGGGGCGTGAGAACCTCTGCCCCGACCGTCAGATCATGTCGATGCAACCGCGTGAGGGGGCCTTTGCGCAATATATCTCGGCCCCGTGGCGCAATTTGGTTGAGGTTCCGGCCAATGTGCCGCTGAACAAAGCGTCGCTTGCCGAACCGCTGGCCGTCAGCTGGCATGCGGTGCGTCTGGCGCTGGGCGCGCTGCATGCCTCCATGGACCGCACCGCGCTGGTCGTGGGCGGTGGGGCGATTGGCCTTGCGGCGGCACTGGCGCTGCGCGCCATGGGGGTGGACGACATCACCGTGGCAGAACCCAACGCCGCCCGCGCCGCATTTCTCGCAGACCGTTGCGGCCTGCGGGTCGTGGCCACGGCGGAGGGCGCGTTTTCGATTGTGATTGATGCGGTGGGCTATGCCGCCACCCGCGCTGTGGCCTCGACCCATGCAGCCCCCGGTGGGGTCATTGCCCATGTGGGGCTGGGTGAGGACGCAGGCGGCATTGACGTGCGTCGCCTGACCTTGCAAGAGATCACCTTTATCGGCACCTATACCTACTCCGCGCAAGATTTCCGTGACACGGCCGAGGCCATCTTTGATGGCCGCCTTGGCCCGCTGGACTGGACGGATCAGCGCCCGTTGGCACAAGGGGCCGCCGCATTCCGCGACCTGCGCGCAGGCGCTGTGGCCGCCCCCAAGATCATTCTTAACCCTTGGGCGTGACCCGCGCCCCAACCTGAAAGGCAACGCCATGAACATCGACAAGAAGATCACCGATGATCTTGTCGCCAACGATGTTTCTTTCGTCACCACCGTGCCCTGCAAACAGCTGGCCGGTGTGATCGAGGAAATTGACAATCGCGAAGAGATTTTCCACATCCCATCCAACAAGGAAGATGAGGGGATGGGCCTGTGCGCCGGTGCCTTCATGGGCGGCAAACGGTCTGCGATCATCATGCAGAACACCGCCATTGGTGTGACGATTAACACGCTGGCGACGCTGACACAGTTTTACCGCATGCCCCTGCCGATGATCATTTCCTACCGGGGTGAGTTGCGCGAACCTGTGGCCTGTCAGGTGGAAATGGCCGTGCACACCAAGGCGCTTTTGGCGCAGATGCACATCCCCACCTATCACTTCCACTGGCAGGACGACGTCAAGGAATTCGACAACATCCTGAAATACACCTTCATGTGCAACAAACCCGTGGCGATCCTGACCGACGCCAACTTCTGGGGAGGCTATGGCGACCAATGATCCGTTCTGAAATTCTCAAAGAGATCGCACCGATCCTCAAAGACAAGCTGATTGTCTGCAACATCGGTATCCCGTCCCAAGAACTGCATGCCATCATGGACCAGCCCAGCAATTTCTACATGCTGGGAACCATGGGTCTTGCGTCTTCGATTGGCCTTGGCGTGGCACTGGCGCAGGACAAAACTGTCATTTCCATCGATGGGGACGGATCGGTTCTGACGAACCTCGGCACGTTGCCCACGATCGGCAACAACTGCCCTGACAACTTCATCCTGATGATCATCGACAACGGGTCTTACGGGTCCACCGGGGATCAGCCGACCTATACGGGCCGCAAAACCGATCTGGCGGGCATGGCCCGTGCGGCGGGGTGTGACAACGTCGTTGAAGTGCAGGACGTCGACACCGGCAAGGCCCTGCAAGAGGCGGTAGACAGCGGCAAGGGCACGGTCATGGTCGTCAAGTGTGACAGCGGCAATGCCAAGATGCCGGTGATCACCATGGATCCGGTCATCATCAAGGACCGCTTCATGAAAGCGATTGCCAGCTAAATGGGGGCGGCCGCGCATATCCATTCGGCGGAAGATGCGCGGCGCCTTGCCAGACGGCGGCTGCCTTGGATGGTGTTTGATTACATCGACGGGGCGGCAGGAAATGAAACAGGGGCCGCGCGAAACCGCGCGGCCCTTGATGCGCTGACGCTTGAACCGCGCGTGCTGCGAGATGTGTCGCAGCGGTCCATGACCGTTGATTTGTTTGGGGCATCGGCAGACCGGCCCTTCGGCATTGCGCCCATGGGCATGTGCAATCTGTCCGCCCCCGGGGCCGATCTGATGTTGGCGCGATTGGCGGCCAAGTACCGCGTGCCCCATGGGGTCAGCACCGTGGCCTCAACCCCGATGGAAAAGATCATCGACGTGGCCGAGGGACACGCTTGGTTTCAGCTTTATTATTCGGGGGACGGGCAGGGGACGTTCAAGCTGGTCGAACGGGCCAAGGCTGCAGGCTACGGCACTCTTGTCCTGACTGTCGATGTGCCAGAGGTCGGACGCCGCCCGCGCGAATTGCGCCACGGGTTCAAAATGCCCTTCACCATCGGCCCGCGACAATTCGTGGACTTCGCCCTGCACCCGCGCTGGTCATTGGCGCAACTGGCCGCAGGCAAACCGCAGATGGCGAATTTCGAGATGGACGGCTATGACTTCGACCGCACCGAAAGCCGCGCGCGGGCCGATTGGGACACTTTGGCGCGGCTGCGCGATATGTGGAGGGGCAAGCTGGTCGTCAAAGGTGTATTGCACACTGAGGATGCCGTGGCGCTGAAGGCGGCTGGTGTGGATGCAGTGCAGGTGTCCAGCCACGGATCGCGCCAATTGCAAAGCGCGCCCGCGCCGATATCGATGTTGCCGTTGATCCGCGAAGCGGTCGGCCCTGATTTTCCGTTGTTTTACGACAGCGGTTTGCGGTCAGGCGAAGACGTGTTGAAGGCGTTGAACGCGGGCGCTGATTTCACCTTCTTCGGGCGATCCCTGCAATTTGCCATCGCCGCTGCGGGCGCAGAGGGGCTCGGCGCGTTGTGGGATGTCCTCAGCGCCGAGCTGTCCTCGGCCATGGCGCAGACGGGTTTAACCCGACTTTAACCTTAAGAACACCGCGACCGAACTGCACACCGCTTTTATGGAACTTCCCTCACTAGGGGCCGTTGAGGCCCTGATATCAAGCGAAGGAGACCGCCATGACAACGGACGTTTTCATCGCTGGCTTGATTGGGTTGTTGTTCATCACCGTGATGGTGATTTACATGACAACCAACCAAAAGACGGGCGGGAAGGATCAGCCATCTGACCCGCAACGTCGTGACCGAAGAGATGACGGGGACGACGCAAGCTAGGGAACTTTCATTCGTCTAAAGACAAACGCCCCGCAGTTTTGTGGGGCGTTTTTTACGTGCTTTGTCTGGATGTGTCAGTGACGACGATGGTTGTGGGAAGCGTCAGAGCCTGCTTGCAAACCATACAAAAACGCCTCAACCAACGGGGCGCATTCACGCCTGTCTTGGGCGCATCGGCCGCTTTGTAACTGTCGACATCATGGGATTTACCGGTCATTGCGGCGGCCGCAAAGCTGATGCAGCCCAGCCCCAGATAAATCAGCCCCAGGACCACGCAGGCAGAAAGCGGCGTCACGACGGTCAGCAGAACCAACCAAAGGGCAGCGGTCATGAACCCAAGTCCCACAGCCGCAAAAACAATGCCGCCCATACTCTATTCTGCGCGCTTGCCGGCGCGCGCAGCTGCGGATTAGATGGGGTCCAAAATCAACGGCGGCTTCCCAAAAGGACGATCAGAAAGCCCACACCCACTGCGACACCCAATGCGGTCGCAGGCTGACGCTGTACAAACTGGCGGGCCTCATCGCCCAAATGTTCGGCCTGCGCGCGGGCGTAGTCGACTTTTTCAGCCCCCGCGTCGCGTGCCGATTTGAAGGTGTCCTGCGCTGCTTCCTTGACGTCCGCCGCCTTGGATTGACCCACGCCTGCCATGATCTCGGTCAGGTCTTTCAGATCCGCCTTCAGAGTTTCGATCTGCTGGGCCAGATCGGCGGTGTCATAGTCTGTGCCTTTGTCATTTGTCATTTGTGTCCGAGACATATGGCCCCCAAAAGAGTTGAATTTCTAAGGAAATTAACGTGTCAATTGGACGTAGGGTTCCGAAATTGAATTGGAACTATTCGCGATGGAGTCCCGTTTTTTCGTCAAGCTGCACGTTTTTCGCAGCGCAGCAACGTGAGGACAGTCAAGATGCGTAAGTGGGTCGTGACGTTTTTTGGCGCAGCTTTGATCGCCGGTGTATTCGCATTTTCGGAAAATCTGGCGTCTTGGTCAGACGTGGGTCTGGTCCTGTTTGTCGTTTTTGCGGCCTTGTTCGTGGTGTCCCTGACGACCTATTTCTTGCGCCGCTAGACGATCAGCCTGTGCCAAACAGCGACGAGACCGCGAAAATCGGGATCAGGAAAATGGTGGGCAAGGCGATCAATCCCAAAACGGCCAATAGGCCGTCCTTGGCCAATAGCCCCACGGAAATGACAGCGATTGAGGCGCCAATCAGGCTTGACGTGAAAGGCACCAATTCCATGAACGGAAGGCCAAGGCCCGCAAGCGTACACGCGCCATAGACCACACGTGAAAACGGCTGTGTGACCAACACCGCAAGACGTTTGGCGGTGCGTTCGTCCAACCATCTTGCCAAGCGGCGCATCCAATGAAGGCCCCGGCCAAGGCGCGACAGGCTGAACTTCGCATCCAGCAGACGGTCTGGCAGCCAAAGCGCTGTGCGTCCCCATGCGGCTTGTGATGCAATCAGCGCGATCGTGATGCCGCACACGGTTGAGAACAGAGGCACCCCGCTCAGAGGGGACACCAACAATACTGACACCACCAACATTAAAGTTGAGAACGAGGCCACACCGAATTGTGCGATGAGATCGCGCATGAGCAGATGGTCAGCGCCCGACAAGGTTTCCAATTCGTCGATCACATGTTCGACCGCGGCGGGTCCGGCTGATGGGGAGGGTGAAGATTGGTCCGTCACGGCGATCAGTAGTCGTAGGGTGCGGACTGGGGGGTCACGACGTCAAACGTGACATCGATCCGGTAGTGCCCTTCGGGTTCGGACACCGTCAGGGTGCCGTTCAACTGGGCCACAAAGGCGCGGATCAGCTGACGGCCCAAACCGGTGATATGACCCGCCGCAGGCGCGCGGCTGCTTTCGGGGCCGGTGGTATTTTCAATCGTGAGGGCCACTTCGCCAGTCGGCGCCCGTTTAAGGCGCATCGAAATCACCGGCGGTGTGCCCCCGATGTATTTGACCGCATTGCTTAGACATTCGGACACCAACATCGTCAGCGGCACCGCCTGATCGGGGAAAATCACAATATTATCAAGATCAAGGTCAATCGCGATGGTCCGGTCGGTGGCTTCAACCAAAACGCGGCTTTGATCGACAAGCTGCTGGATCAGGTCCGCCGCATCAAGTTCGGTCAGCGTTTCCGTTTGATAAAGCGACTGGTGCACCTGCGAGAGGCCCAGAATCCGGTCCTGCACCTGTGACAGCGACAGGCGCGTTTCGTCCTCTTTGGCTTTGCGGATCTGCATGTTCATGATGGAGGAGATGATCTGCAGGTTGTTTCTCACCCGGTGGTGGACCTCTTTCAGCAAGATCGACTTTTCGCGCAGCTGATCCTCCATCGTGGCCTCATCACGCAGGATTTTCTGGGCCATTCCGCGGAAGGTGACGTCAAGATCTTCAAGCTCCACTGACAAATTATGGTGTGCGGGGGCCGAAAGCGCCCGGTTTTCAGCGAAATCGCTCATCCCACGGTTGAGGTCCTTGATCCGGTCGACCACGAAACGGTCAATCACGAACCACGCCACAAACAGGCTGGCAAGCCACATCATGAAGGGCAGTAAGGTGCTCAGGAACGGGGAGATTTCAGTGCCGGTGGCCGTCTCACCGGCGGTCCACAGGCCAAGGGCATAGGCCACATCGGGGATGATTGGCACCACAGAATAGGAGATGTCCCGGCCTGACCGGCTGGTGGCATCAAAGGTGCGGGCATAGCCGGTGGCAAGTTCGGTGAGGGGTATGCCTGTCGGCAAAAGCGCCTGCGCCAGTTGGCGGTCGTTTTCTGTGGTCAGCAAATCCCCGTCCGTGTTGAAGGTAATCAGGGTAATGGGTTCTGCTTCGGTGAAGAAATCCGGTTCGGACACGACATCGTCTAGGGGCACGGACACGGTGACAAAACCATCCAGATCGTCTTGACCCCAATGGGGTTGTGCGAAGATCAGCACCGTCTCACCCGAGACTTGGCCGCTCATGTTCAAAGTCAGACGTTGTCTGGGATTTTCGACCATCTCCTTGAATTCATCCAACTGGGAGAAATCGACGGTCTGATTGGCGGTTGAACAGGTGCTGAGCCCGTTAATGTCGATGAAGCCGATAAACGCGAACCCGCCTGCGGTGCTTGCTTGGTGCTGCAGGGCTTCGGAACATCCAGTCGGGTCCTGCAACAGATAATTAATGGTTCCGGCAAGGGCCTGAGCTGCGCCAAACGTGCGTTGGATTTTACGTCGCTCACCAGAGGCCGCCTGTTCGGTCAAAGCCAGCAGCGTCAGGTCCGCACGCTGCTGGATTTCTGCGTTCAGCCGCTGGTTCTGAATGACTCCAATAATGCCCAACGGCACCAGTGCAAGCGTCAGGAACAAAAGGATGCGGGCCGTCAGCCGCCTGTGCAGGACGACCTTGTCCGTCATCTCAATGCGCCATTCGCCCGTGCTGCAACGACAGCCATCGTGGCACTGTCCGTCAGTTCCATGGCATCGTCGCCTGACAGATGCATCAATTCAGCGAGTTTCGCGCGGCCGCGATTAACGCGGCTTTTGATCGTGCCCACGGCCACGCCGCACATCTCCGCTGCCTCATCGTAGGCAAAGCCGGAGGCCCCGACCAAAATCAAAGCTTCGCGTTGTTCATCGGGCAGTTTTGCAAACTCACGTTGAAAGTCCGCCATCTGCAAACGTCCGTCATGATCGGGCTTTTGCGACAGGCTTTCGGTAAAGACGCCATCGACGTCCGCCACTTCGCGTTTGGCTTTGCGACGGTTCGAATAATACGTGTTCCGCAGAATGGTGAAGAGCCAAGCGCGCAAATTTGTGCCCGGTTCGAACATATCAATTTTTGTCCATGCTTTCACGAGGGTGTCTTGCACCATATCGTCGGCTGTGGCTGAATTTCGGGTCAAGGACATGGCAAAGGCCCGCATCGCAGGTAGGTGATCGACCAGCTCGTCCCTTGGGTCAGACGCGCTCATGTAGAGTCACCGCTGTCCGCATTCCCTGAGGAATTATCCTGTGATTTCAATTGCTTCAGTAGGTCTTTGAACCGATCGGGGACCTCCTGATTGAGCATATCATCATATACCCTCTTGAGGTTTGCGTTGATCGCATCATCATCGCCCTTATGCTCGCCGCCATTTTGCGTCATGTGTTCGCTAAACCTTTGAATGGGTCAAAAAATTTAAAGTCGTCGGGAACCAAACACCGTTTGCCGCGTTTGGTTCCATAAAATTTGTAGGGGATGTCAAAAATGACAAATGCGGAAGACTTCACATCAGCTGTCAGTACAGCGCTTCCATATCTGAGGCGATATGGTCGGGCGCTGACGGGTGATCAGTCAACCGGGGACAAATACGCAGCCGCCGCCCTTGAGGCACTGCTGTTGGACCGTGAAACGGCCACACAAGCGAGCAGCGTGAAAGTCGGTTTGTTCAAGGTTTTCCATTCATTGTGGAAAAGTTCGGGCGCGCCGGTTGGTGACAGTGAAACCGGTTTGCGCGCCACCGCGCAGCGTCATTTGTCACGTCTGACCGAAAACACCCGTGAGGCGTTGTTGCTGTCCACGATCGAGGATTTCAACCTGTCCGAAGTGTCGGAAATCATGCAGATCGATGGATCAGAGGCGGAACACCTTGTGGGTCTCGCCCGCACCGAAATGGAAGACGCAATTTCCGGCAGTGTGATGATCATCGAAGACGAGGCCATCATCGCAATGGATCTGGAAACTGTTGTGGCCGATATGGGGCACCGCGTCACCGGCATCGCCCGCACCCGTGACGAGGCGAACGCCTTGGCCAAGGCGGACAAGCCCGATCTGATCCTCAGCGACATCCAGCTGGCGGACAATTCGTCCGGCATTGATGCGGTGAATGACATTCTGGCGGATTATGGCGGCATTCCTGTGATCTTTATCACAGCCTTCCCTGAACGACTGCTGACCGGCGAACGCAAAGAACCAGCCTTCCTGATTTCCAAGCCTTATTCCGAAAATCAGGTCCGGTCTGCTGTCAGTCAGGCGATGTTCTTTTCGTCAACAGAAACGCTGTCGTCCTAACGTTTCCATATTTGTCTGTCCCAACAAAAAGCCCCGCCAAATTGGCGGGGCTTTCTTTTGGTCACGCAGCGAGGGTTCAGGTCTTCGCAATTGCGCGCAACATCCACGCGGCCTGTTCATGAAAAGCGCTGCGTTCTGTCGCGAGGTCCTCTGTCATCGGATCTTTGTGCTCACCCGCCAATTCGACCAATGCGTGCAGGCGGTGGGCGGCACGTTCGTGATCGGACGCCAGAATCTCGCACATCTCACCGGCGCTTGGCAGGGCCTCTTCGTCCTGTACGACGGAACGGGACAGAATATCCGCCATCGCATGGGGGGCAAATTGACCCAAGGCGCGGATGCGTTCGGCCAGCTCGTCAGCCGCTTTGAACATGTTTTCGTACTGCGTCTCAGTCAGGTTGTGGATCGAATAGAACAACGGACCTTCCACGTTCCAGTGGTAGGTGTGGGTCTTGAACAGCAGGCGGTATGTGTCGGCCAAAACGTCGGACAATCCACCGGCCAGCGGTTTGACATCGCGGACGCCGGATTTCACGGGATTGGTTTCGGGAACGACTTTGAGTGCGTCGGTCATGGTAGGCTCCTGTGTTGAATGTTCGGTATTCAACGTCGCGGCCCGCCCTTGGGTTCCGTCAGTGATCTGCCAACATCTCTTCCACATGTCGTGCCAACATCTCACTCGAAAACGGGCGTTGCAGATGCCTCACCCCGTCCAAAGGCCCACCGCTGGGCGTGGACAGCTGCGGCCCCGTGCTCAGGATTTGCGCCCCCTGCGCCAGCCAAGCCGTTAGGTTTTGACGATCAAGCGCGGTGTCGATGATCAACAGGTCGCCGGCAATATCTTCAACCTCTGACAGGGTCGTCACACAGCTCACCGTCACGCTCTCCATCAGTGAAATAAGCGTTTCCTCCATATCTATCCGAACAATCGGATCATGTTCCACGATGACAATAAGCACTGCGCTGCCTGTTGTTGGTTACGACGCTCTTGCAGCCCTTATGGAACCCTTTGCCGGTTCAAGCATTAAACTGTGACATACCCTCCCAAAGAAAGGATGCATCTTGTCTACGAAGTGCGAGACGTGCCCGCTGCATAAAAGTCCCCTTTTTGAATATGTGCCCGAAGATCAGCGAAGGCTGACACAACGATATAAATCTGGGGAATTACGGGTCGATCCCGGAACGCCGGTGATGATGGAAGGGTCCAACGCACCGCAGCTTTATACGGCCCTGCGGGGCATGGGATTACGTTATACGACACTCCCCAATGGGGAGAGACAGGTTATCAATTTTATCTTCCCCGGTGATTTTATCGGCCTTCAGGCGGGGATCGTTGGGGAAATGCATCACTCCGTCGAAGCGACGACCGCAATGACCTTATGTGTGTTTGACCGGTCCGAGTTTTTCAGCTTTTTCAAATCCAACCCCGAACGCGGTTTTGACATCACTTGGATGGCCGCCGTGGAGGAGCACTTTTTGGGCGACAGCCTTGCGACCATTGGCCAGCGCACCGCTTTTGAGGCCGTGGCTTGGGCGCTTTATAAATTGTTCCAACGGGGGGAGGCTTTGGGCCTTGTGAACGCCGCACAGATGCCTTTGCCCTTCCGCCAACAGGATTTGGCCGATGCTCTGGGCTTGTCGTTGGTGCACACCAACAAGACCTTGGCCAAACTCCGGTCGCGGCAGCTTGCTTCATGGAGCGAGGGACGACTTCAGGTGAACAGCCTGCGCGATTTGGCGGAAGCTGCCCAGACAGAGCACAAGCCGCTGGAAACACGTCCGTTCTTGTAGACCTGCGCCGCAAAGGGCGCGCAATCGGGGCCGCATCACGCGGCCCCGCGTCTTGGTCAGGCGGCGGACAGTTCGCTGCCGGATTTCAGAACTTCGTCACCGTCCTCTTGTTCGATCTTATAGGCGGGGTCATCGTCGGACGCATCGCGCGTGACCTCTGATCCTTTGATTTTGAGGGTGATCTTCTGGGTGTATTTCTGCACGACCTTGCCGGTTCCGGTGCCATTGCCCCAGTTCCATTCGACTTTGTCGCCTTCGCTATACTGTGCCATGTCAGGCCTCCTGTGGTTGCTTGCCCCTCAACGACACAAGACAGGACAGGGTTCCGCATGGGGCACCAAGGGGGGCAGGGCTACAGGTGGGGCGGGCCGGACATTTCGTCTTTGACCTGTCCATAAGCCATGATCGAAAAGATCGCCGTGCCGCCGATGATGTTGCCCGCCAGCACCGTCAAAAAGAACGATCCCAGAGCGGTCGTTACTCCCATTTCGCCTTGTACCAGCAGATAGGCCATCTCAACCGATCCCGCGACGATGTGGGTGAAATCACCAGCGGCAATCAGCCACGTGAAGACGATGATCACAAAGAACGCCACATTTTCAGCCTGTGGCAGCATCCAGACAATGGCGGCAATCAGGACGCCTGCGGGAATAGCGCGGAAAAAGGCCTCTGTGGGGGTGAACCCCATGGCATGGCGCGACAGTTCCAATAGGGCAGGGGTCAAGTCATCGGGCAAGGCAGGGGTGAACACGTAAAGCGACGCCACCAGAAAGGCGCCGATGACATTGGCGCCGAGGACCAGAACCCAAACCCGCCCCAAACGGCCCAGCCGGTGCAGGGTCGGGCCATGGATGATGGGCAATACCGTGGTGATCGTGTTTTCTGTGAACAACTGCATACGGCTGAGGATCACAATCAAGAACCCCAACGCATAGCCGAGGTTTTCAACCAGATACCGCGACGGTGTGTCGGGCAGATAGGTCCTGAAAATCGCCTCACCCACAACGGAGAAACTGATCATGATGCCTGCGGCGATCCCCGACCAGATGAGGGACCGCGTCGTGCGGGACAATTCCTCCTCCCCGTCGCGGCGGATGATTTCGTAGATCAGTTTCGGGGCGAGCTTGGCCGCATTCTCAACCGAATTTTCCTCAACCTCATCTTCGATCGCGACCGCCGTGTCGGACATGTCTTTGTGGCTGGCCATCGCTGATTTCCTTATAATTTCAAGGACCAACGCACGGTGACGCGATTGGTTGCACATTTTTTATTTTTCTTGGAACCAATGCCGCGGTCCGCGCGTTTGGTGCCGAATTTGAATATGGATCGGAACATTGGATGGAAAACCTCGACGGGATCACAAGCGACGTGTCGGGCTGGTTCTCAAGTCTGTTTAATGCCGATATCTATAACGGGCAGTCCCTGTCTGACCTGCTAACGCTTGAGGCGATCATGACCCTTCTGGGGTCGGTTGCCGGTGCGATCTTCATCCTGATCTTGGGCTTTGTGGTCGCCGGTTTCGTATCGCGCCGCATCCGCAACTTGGGCAAGGCGCACAAAAAGCTTGATGATACGTTGTTCACCTTTCTGGGGAACATCGCGCGCTATGTGATTTTGGGCTTTGCCGCGCTCTTTATCCTCAACACCTTTGGCATTCAGACGACATCCGTTGTGGCCGTTATCGGTGCGGCGGGTCTGGCCATTGGTCTGGCCCTGCAAGGCACGCTGTCGAATGTGGCGGCTGGTGTGATGATCATCTTTTTCCGTCCCCTCAAGATCGGTGATTTTGTGCAGGTGAACGGCGTCATGGGCACCGTGCAGGACGTCACGTTGAACTACACCGAAATCGCCAGCATCGGGAACGTGCAGGTCGTCGTCCCCAATTCCGAAGTCTGGGGCAACACGATCTACAACTATTCCGTCTACGACACCCGCCGCGCCGAATGGGAATTCGGGGTGGGCTATGGTGTCAATCTGGCGCAGGCCGAAAAGGTCATCATCGACACCATCATGGCCGATGAAAGATCGCTGTCTGATCCTGAACCCTTTATTCAGGTCAACAATCTGGGCGGCAGCAGCGTCGATTTTCTGGTCCGCGTCTGGTGCAAATCCGACGTCTATTTCAAATATCAGGCCGACATGAAACGTCAGGTCAAAGAGGCGTTGGACGCCGCCGACATCAACATTCCGTTCCCCACCCGCACTCTTGTCTACGAAAATTCCTCCGCAGACGAGGCCGCGGGCGTGGCCGCAGAATAAGACTCCCACATATTCTGCTGCCTTTGCGGGCGCGATGTGTTCCCCGTCGCGCCCGCTTTATTTTTAGGGGGTATGATCGGGATCAATCAAGGTCACAGGCGTGAACCGACCGTCCTCAAATTCTGCGGCATCGCGCACCCAAACGGTGCCCTCCGCGTCGTCATAGATCGCCACGCGCGATCTGTCCGCCTCCAACACGCCATAACCCAACAGGCGGTACCCGCCGCCCTTTTTGTGGCGATGGGTCGCATGCCAAGGGGGCTGCCCAAAGGCCGGTGTGGGGGCAGGTGGGTCCGGCACCACCGATGGGCGGGGCCGGAACCAGTTTTTCAGACGAGTCATAGGCTTAGGACCGATCCCGTGACTGCATTGGGCCTGTAGGTTGTGCAGCCCTTGCACCCTGCGTCATAGGCCGTGCGGTAGACGGATTTGAAGTGTTCAAAGGGGATATCCTCTGGGCAGTTCACTGTCTTTGAAATCCCGCTGTCGACCCATTTTTGCGCGGCGGCCTGCATGGCGATGTGATCTTCGGGCGACAGGTCCGCGACGGTGACAAAACTGTCCGGCAGGGGCGTTTGGGTCCCGAACAGATGGGCGAAGATATGTGCGGCGTAATCCATGACCCGTTCGTCGGTCTTGGTGCCGTCTGCTTGGGTCACAGTGCGGGTGTAGGACGTGGAAAAGATCGGCTCAATCCCCGAAGATACATTCCCCGCCAACATGGAAATCGTGCCCGTGGGCGCGATTGTCGTCAGGGTCGCATTGCGCAGTCCGTGGGTTTCGACCAAGGCGCGCACCTCAGGGTCCAACGACCGCACGCTGGGTCCGGCCAGATGTTGCTCCGCATGGTACCCGGGAAACGCACCACGGCTTTCGGCGAGTTTGGCAGAGGCCGCGTAGGCCGCGTTCTGGATGGTCTGCATCCAGCTGGTCATCAAAAAGACCGCCTTTGGGGTCCCGTATTTTGCGCCGAGCATTGCGATGGCATCTGCCACGCCCGTCACACCGATGCCGATGCGTCGCTGACGCTGCGCCATGGCCGATTGTTGCGCCAGTGGGAACCGCGACATGTCCAGCACATTGTCCAGCATCCGCACCGCCGTCGCCGTCAACGCGCGCAGGTCGGCCACATCGACGCGTGCGGCGTCGGTGAAGGGCCGCGCGACCAATTGGGCGATGTTGATGGACGCCAAGGGGCAGGTGCCAAAGGGCGGCAGTGGCTGTTCGGCGCAGGAATTGGTTGAACTGATGGTTTCGGCATACTGCATCGGGTTCGCCGCATTGATCCGGTCGATGAACAAAACGCCCGGCTCTGCGGCTTCGTAGGTTTGCCGCATGATCGTGTTCCACAAATCACGGGCCCGCAAGGTGCGCACAACCTCTTCATTCCAAACCAGATCCCACGGGGTGTCGTGTTCAACGGCGGTCATGAACGCATCGGTGATCATGACCGACAGGTTGAAATTGCGTAGACGGCTGCGGTCGGATTTGGCCATCACGAAGGCTTCGATGTCGGGGTGATCGCAGCGCATCGTGGCCATCATCGCACCCCGCCCCATGCCGGTCACAAGCATTCGGCAGGTGGCATCGAAAATGTCCATGGCTGCCAAGGGGCCTGCGGCAGGGCAATCCAGCCCTTCAACCGTAAAACCAGAGGGTCGCAGGGTTGAGAAATCGAATCCGATCCCGCCGCCCATCTTCATCGTCATGGCTGCGTCTTTCAGAGTATCCATGATCCCTTCGACACTGTCAGGCAATGTGCGCATTACGAATGTGTTGGACAAGGTGACGGACCTGTCCGTGCCAGTCCCCGCAAGAATACGGCCCGCCGGGATCAGCTTGAAATCCGCCATTGCGTCATAAAACTGCTGTGCGATGCGGGCCCGGTCAGCAGGGGCTTCCTTCGCGGTCAGCCCGTCTGCGACGCGGCGCCATGTGTCTTCGATGGTTTGGTCATGGCAGTGACCTTTTGTCGAAAATTGATATTTGCTGGACCAGATTTGTGCTGCGATTGGTTGTGAAAAGGTCGCAGCTGGCCTGTTCACACGTAGTGTGTCGTTCATAATTTGATTCCACCCAGGAGTTATTTCTCTTTAATTTAGGTCGCGGCAAAGTTAACAAAGGATTAACCTTAAAGTTGTGCGATTTGACGCAGCCAGTTAGTGCTTTTTGTGTATCAATTGATTAAAACTTGACCCATCTATTCAATTGATATGCGCGTTCATAACCGCTCATTTACCTCCTGTTGTCATGAGGAGGGGGAATGCGGGAATCTCGGGCATCAGGCGTAGGTTTTGCGCGTGTCCGGGTGTTTTTGGGGGTGGACCCTTTTCTGCGAAGCGCGGATGGTGATGTGGATAAAATTCAACGTCTGGTAGAGCGAATGTTCTAATGAAACTGGCACGCATTGCATCAAAGACCGCCTCAACGGGGCAGGTTCATGAGCGCCACGACGACGGGTTCGATCTGGCCTACCGGCTTGAAACGGCGGTTTGGATTTTTGACATCGATAATGCCCGTGTTCTGAAGGCCAATGCAGCGGCTTGCGGTCTGTGGATGGCCGGGTCTGAGCAAGAGCTTGCCGCGCGGGACATGCGCACCGATATGTCGCCCACCGTGGCCCAAAGGTTGCGGCAGTATCAGTCCGACTTCATCGAGTCCGACGCGGCCTTCAATGAACTCTGGACGATCTATCCCAACGGTTTGCCGCGCAGTGTGATGGTTGTCTACCGCGGCCACCGTCTGGCCGATGGCCGGATGGCGATGAAGTGTGAGGTGGTGGGCGAAAGTGTCGATTCCGCGCAAAACCTACGCAGCGCCGAGGCGCTTTTGCACACGGACGTCATGATTATGCTGTTCAGCCGTGAAGGGCCGTCCCTTTATTTCAACCCGGCCGCACGTCGGTTTTGTGGCGGGTCCGAAATCGCCGCCATTGACGTGTTTGAAAATCCGGCGGATTTGGACGCGATTGTTGAGGTTGTTGAGACGCAGGGCGAACATCGCGGCCTTTACCGTCTGTCGACAGTGTCGGGCAGCGGTTGGTTTGATTTGTCCGTCAATGGGTGCAGCGACGCGGCAACCGGTGAACCCGCATTGTTGCTGACAGCCATCGATGTCAGCGAACTTAAAGAGGCCCGCGACACGGCCCGTCATCTGGCCAACCGCGATCAGCTTACAAACCTGCACAACCGGTCCTACCTGCAAAGTCATCTTGACTGGATGGAAGAAACAAATGCGGCCACAGGGGCGACGGTGATTGTGTTCGACGTCGACCGGTTCAAACAGATCAACGACCGCCACGGCCACAACGCCGGCGACACGGTTTTGCGCCAGATCGCCATGCGCACGCGCGCGGCCTTGGAACCGGACGACCTGTTGGCGCGCCTTGGCGGGGACGAATTTGTCATCATTCTGCCCGGCCCCCATGACCCGGTTGCCGCCACCCGCCGCGTGGAACGTGTCCGCCGTGCGGTCGCAGTGCCCATCTCCCACGGTGAAATCCGTCTCGAAGCCACGATCAGCGTTGGTATGTCCCACATTACAAAGACATCGACCCAATTCACCAAGGTCATTCGAGAGGCCGATATTGCCCTCTATCATTCCAAAAACGCCGGTCGCGATCAGCTGACAGTGTTTGATGCGGATATGAGTAAAGCGGTGGATGAGCGTGAAAAGCTTGAGATCGCGTTAAAAAGCGCCGTTCTAAACGAGGAGTTTGTCCTGCATTATCAACCGCGGCTTGACCTTGGCAGTGGGCAGATCACCGGTCTTGAAGGCCTTGTGCGATGGGATAACCCACAGGCGGGGCTCGTTTCTCCCGATGACTTTATCACCGTGTGCGAAGAAACCGGCCTGATTGATGAATTGGGGCGGATGGTGCTGGAAATGGGCTGCGCGCAGGCCATTGCATGGCGGCGTCAAGGGCTGTCATTGACCCTGTCTTTGAACGTGTCCCCACGACAGTTTGCAGACGATGAATTCCTGCGGTGTCTGGATGATCTTGCACGGCAGGACGGGTTTCCGAAGGGACAGATCGAACTTGAGGTGACGGAAAATGTCCTCATTGGCGACCCCCTTCAGATTGCGGAAAAGCTACGCCGCATTGTGGACATGGGCTATTTGATCGCCATCGATGATTTCGGCACCGGCTATTCCAACCTGTCCTATATCTCGCAGTTTCCGCTCCATTGCCTGAAAATCGACCGGTCGTTTATTTCGCAATTGCCGACGTCGGGTCCGATTGTTCAGTTGATTTTGACTTTGGGCCAGCAAATCGGCGCGAAGGTCGTGTCAGAGGGCGTGGAAACCGCCGAACAGTTGCAATGGTTGGCCGACCGACAGTGCACCGAAATTCAGGGTTTTTACATCGCCAGACCCATGCCCGCCGCCGATTTGGACGCATTTTTGCAAGGCTTTTCTAAGACGGATCGCCCACGGCAGGGTTGAAAACTGAACTGTGTATTGCTTTTTCAAATTTATCGCGCGTAAAGTTACGTGCCGATAAAGTGTCAGGTGCGCGTGACACATGAGGTCGGATTAACAGTAAAAAAGACAGACGGGGCGGCAATGGACGGCCAGAAGGTAAGAAACATGGAAGAGTTTGCCGCGCTCAGCGGCATCTCGCGCCCGACGTTGTCGAAATACTTCCATGACCCCGACAGCGTACGGGCGTCGACCCGTGAAAAAATCGAAGTGGCGCTGTCCGAACACGACTACCGGCCCAATATATTCGCGATTAACCAAAACCGGCGCACGACAAACAACATCGGCATCGTTGTGCCGTTCCTTGCGGACCCGTTTTTTGGCGAAATCGCGCGGAACCTTGAACAGCGGTGTATCGCTGCGGGCTATGCGCCGATGTTGTTCAGCGCCCATGGTGATCCGAAGCTGGAATGCGAAATTCTGGACAGTCTGCGTCAGCAAAAGCCCGCAGGCGTCTTGTTGGCGCCTTTGGGGCGTGCCTCTGATCGCAGACATGTTGAAAAATTCGTGGCTGATGTGCCGACGGTTCTCTTCGATAACAATTTGCCCGACATGGGATCGTCCTTTGTCGGCATGGACAACACCCAATCCATGCGGATGTTGGTGGAATATTTGTGCGCCTCTGGCTCTGCGCCCAATTTCTTTGAAATGCGCGTGGCTGTGAACCCGAACGTCAACCGCCGCCGCAACGCCTATATCGCCGCGATGGAAGCGCTGGGCCACACGCCCGAGATCATCCGCGTGGACGGCGACGGCTGGGAGTTTGAGGAAATCGGCCGCCAGGGAGGGCTGACCGCCTTTGCCACGGGGCGGTTCACGTCCGATACGATTTTGTGCAGCAACGACCGTCTGGCCATCGGGCTGCTGTCGGCGGCGTTTATCAGTAACCTTAAAGTCGGACAGGGTCCGGAGGCCATGTTGCGCATCGCGGGACATGACGACCACCCGTTTTCACGGTTCACCTGTCCGTCGCTCACAACGGTGTCGCAGGACTATGCATCCATGTCCGACAAAAGCCTCGAGATTCTGATGCAGATGATCGAATCTGAACATCCGGCGCAATCGCAGGAAGACTTTTTGTTCGATGGCATCCTGACAAAACGGGCTTCTGCCTGATATTGAAGCAAAATTCCTAGATTTTACGCGCGTAAAAATAAATATTGACGCGCGTAAAGTTTTCGATGAACGTAGCGTTAGTTTATCCATTCACTAGGGAGGAATTCAGGATGAAACTCAAAGGCGCACTTCGCGCGGCAACAGCAATGTCTCTGCTGGCCACTGGCGTATCTGCCGACGGTCACGCAACAGAGCTGACGATCGCAATCGTGAACAACGGCCACATGATCAACATGCAGACCGTTGCCGAAGCTTACACAGAAGAAACAGGCGTGACCCTCAACTGGGTGTCCCTGGAAGAAGGCGTTCTGCGTGAGCAGGTCACGTCCGACACTGCCACCGGTGGTGGTCAGTACGACATCATCAACATCGGCATGCAGGAAGCCCCAATCTGGGGTCAGGCAGGCTGGATCGAAGCTCTGGAATTCGGCGACGACTATGACGTCGACGACATGCTGCCAGCAATCCGCAACGGCCTGTCCGCTGACGGCACGCTGTATGCTGCTCCGTTCTACGGCGAATCTTCCATGGTCATGTACCGCAAGGACCTGACAGACGCTGCTGGCGTTGAAATCGCTGACAACGACAGCTGGGACAACATCAAAGCCGCTGCTGCTGCGATCCACGACCCAGAAAACGACGTCTACGGCGTTTGCCTTCGCGGTAAGCCCGGTTGGGGCGACAACATGGCGTTCATCACAACTGTTGTGAACTCCTTCGGTGGTGCTTGGTTCGACGCAGACTTCAAACCACAGCTCGACTCTGACGAGTGGAACGCAGCCATCAACTTCTACGTTGACCTGCTGGGCACATACGGCCCTCCCGGATCCGAAGGTAACTCCTTCAACGAGATCCTCGCTCTGTACAACGAAGGCAAGTGCGGCATGTGGATCGACGCCACGATCGCTGCGTCTTTCCTCGAAGTAGACGGTGTTGCTTACGCTCAGTCGCCAAACGCTGGTAACCCAGTTGGCGCGAACTGGCTGTGGGCATGGGCCATGGCAATTCCTGCCGGTTCCCCGAACGCTGAAGCCGCTGCTGACTTCATCGAGTGGGCAACGTCCAAAGAGTACATCCAAGCTGTCGGCAACCACCCAGACTTCGGTTGGGGTTCTGTTCCAACAGGTACACGTACATCCACATACGCAATTCCTGAGTTCCAGGAAGCTGCTGCATTCGCCGACGCCGAACTGGCTGCGATCGAATCCGCTGCGCCTGAAGCAACAGACCTGAAGCCATACGTTGGTGTTCAGTTTGCTGCGATCCCAGAATTCCCCGAAGTGGGTTCTGCTGTCGCACAGGAAATGGCTGCGGCTCTGTCCGGTGCCAAGACTGTTGAAGAAGCACTGGCCGACGCACAGGCTGCCGCTTCCGCAATCATGGAAGAAGCAGGCTACTAAGCCCTCGTTTCTATCGGAGAGATCCCTTCGGGGGTCTCTCCACCCCAAGTTTTTTCGTCGCTGGGTCCTGAGGATCTGTTAAGGAACCCACCAGCGTCGCCCGCTCCATTCGCTAAACGCCCGCATCTTTCATTTTGAGAGTCCTTTCGCCATGGCCAATCGCACGATCCCCCGCCTTCTTCAGACACCAGCCGTTGTGCTGCTGTTGTTCTGGATGCTGGTTCCCCTTTCGATGACTTTGTTCTTCTCGTTCATCCGCTACGTGCTGAACAACCTGCGCCGCCCCGAATGGACATCACCGTCGATTGAAAACTGGCGCGGCTTTGGCAACTACCAATACGTCTGGAACCAAGACAGCTTTTGGTTGGCCATCCAAAACTCCATCCTCATCGTGACGAGCATTCTGTTCCTCACCGTGATCTTGGGCGTATTGATTGCCGTGCTGATCAACCGCAGCTTTCCAGGTCTTGGGATTGTCCGCGTGTTGCTGATCTCACCCTTCTTTGTGATGCCTGCGGTGAACGCGGTGCTTTGGATCAACATGATCCTCGATCCGGTCCTTGGCCTTCAGGGGATTGCCGTCAGCGGCATCAATGAAATGATCGCGGGTCTACGGTCGGCGCCTCTTGTCGGTGGGTTCTTCAACCTCTGGCCTGAATTCGAACCGATCTCGTTCCGCGCGACGCAGACCTCTGCCTATGCGGTCATCATGATGGTGACATGGCAGTGGACACCTTTTGCGGTCCTGATCTTCATGACGTCCTTGCAGTCCGAAGACCAACAGCAAAAAGAGGCCGCGACATTGGACGGGGCAGGGCGCTGGAACCAGTTCCGTTTCCTGACCTTGCCGCACCTTGGCCGCCCCATCGCCATCGTCGTGATGATCCAAGCGATTTTCCACCTGTCGCTTTATGCGGAGATTGAAATCGTCAGCCGCGGCAACGGCAACAAGAACCTGCCCTATTATATCGGGGAACTGGTCAACAACAACATCGGTGCGGCCTCTGCCACAGGCATCTTCGCCGTCATCCTCGCCAACATCGTCGCCATCTTCCTTTTGCGGATGGTCGGCAAGACATTGATGGAGTGATCCAATGGCTATCGTTGCTCAACACACGAAGTTCTCCAAGATCGCATGGCCCGTTCTGGCTTGGGTCGTCGCCCTGATCTTCTTCTTCCCCATCGCCTATATGGTCATGACCAGCTTCAAGACCGACGCAGATGCGGTGAAGCCTGAACTGCTGTTCGCCTTCACGCCCACGTTGGAAAACTACGCCAACATGACGGACAACTACGACTACTGGCGGTTCGCGACAAACTCGTTGATCACGGCGACCTTTGCGACGTTGTTCACCTTGGTGGTGGCGGTGCCCTGTGCCTACGCCATGGCGTTCAACCCGACACGGGCGACCAAGGATATCCTAATGTGGATGCTGTCCACCAAGATGTTGCCAGCGGCGGCCGTGCTTTATCCGATGATCTTTATGACCAAATCGTTGGGTCTGTTTGACACCAAGTTCCTGATCGTCATGGTCCTCAGCCTGATCAACCTGCCCATCGCCATCTGGATGCTGTTCACCTACTTCAAAGACATCCCCAAAGACATCATCGAAGCGGGTCAGATGGATGGCCTGAACACATGGGGCGAGGTGCGTGAGATTTTGATCCCGCTGGCTTGGGGCGGCATCGCCTCCACCGCGCTGCTGGTCTTTATCTTTTGCTGGAACGAAGCCTACTGGACGGTCCGGCTGACCACCACCGACGCCGCGACCCTGTCGAAACTCATTGAGGGCAACCGCGCACCGGAGGGTCTGTTCTTTGGCCGCCTGTCGGCTGTGTCCACTGCTGCCGTTGGCCCGATCGTGGTCCTTGGGTGGTTTTGTCAAAAGCAACTCGTCCAAGGTCTGACCTTTGGCGCCGTGAAATAAGCCGAGAGAATAGGAAGTTAATATGGGACGCATCGTTCTAGAAAAAGTGACCAAGAAATTCGGCGAAGTCGAAGTCATCCCGCCGCTGGACCTGACCATTGAAGACGGTGAATTCGCGGTCTTCGTCGGTCCCTCGGGCTGCGGTAAATCCACCCTTCTGCGCCTGATTGCAGGTCTCGAAGAAGTCACATCCGGTGAGGTCAAAATCGACGATGCCACCGTGACCGAGGTCCCGCCCTCCAAACGTGGTCTGGCCATGGTGTTCCAGTCCTATGCGCTTTACCCGCATATGACCGTGCGCAAAAACATCGCCTTCCCGTTGCGGATGGAAAAGATGCCGCAGTCAGAAATCGATGCCAAGGTCGACATGGCCGCGAAGTCGCTGAACCTGACCGACTACCTTGACCGCAAACCGGGCCAGCTGTCCGGTGGTCAGCGTCAACGTGTGGCCATTGGCCGTGCGATTGTCCGCCAGCCCGAAGCGTTCTTGTTCGACGAACCGCTGTCCAACTTGGACGCCGCGTTGCGCGTGGGGATGCGTCTGGAAATCTCCGAGCTGCACCAGCGGCTTGAAACCACGATGATCTACGTGACCCACGATCAGGTCGAAGCCATGACCATGGCCGACAAGATCGTCGTGTTGCAGGCGGGCGTGATTGAACAGGTGGGCTCCCCACTGGAACTCTATGAACGTCCGCAGAACCGCTTTGTTGCGGGCTTCATCGGATCGCCCAAGATGAACCTGATCGAAGGCGAAGCCGCCAAAAAGCGCGGTGCCCAGACCATGGGCATGCGCCCTGAACACATCGCAGTGTCGACCGAGGCTGGCGAATTCAAAGGCACCGTCGGCGTGGCCGAACACCTTGGGTCCGACACCTTCTTGCACGTCCACATCGACGGCATCGAAGAACACGTGACCGTGCGCCAGCGCGGCAACGTGAACTTCAAATACGGCGACACCGTGTATCTGACCCCCGAAGAAGCCAACGTGCACAAGTTCGGTGCAGACGGCTTGCGGATCGACTGATGCGGTTGGCGGGCAAGACAGCAATGATCACCGGTGCCGCACGCGGCATCGGGCAGGTCTTCGCAGAACGCTACGTGGCCGAAGGCGCGCGTGTGGTCATTGCCGACATTGATATCGCCCGCGCCAGGGCGACAGCCGCCCAGATCGGTGAGGGCTGTTTTGCCGTTGAAATGAACGTGACAGACCCCGCCAGCATCGACGCAGGATTTGCCGCTGCGATCGACGCTGTGGGCCACATTGATATCCTGATCAACAACGCCGCGATTTTCACAGCGGCCCCGATTGTTGAGATTACCACAGACGATTTCGACCGCTGCTTTGACATCAACGTCAAAGGCACGCTGTTCACCTTGCAGGCCGCAGCCAAGCACATGATTGCGCGCGGGCAGGGTGGTAAAATCATCAACATGGCCTCCCAGGCCGGGCGGCGGGGGGAAGCCCTCGTCGCCGTTTATTGCGCGACCAAGGCCGCGATCATCAGCCTCACGCAGTCAGCGGGCCTCGACCTGATCAAGCACGGCATCAACGTCAACGCGATCTCACCGGGGGTGGTGGATGGCGAACATTGGGACACGGTCGATGCGTTTTTCGCCAAGTATGAGAACAAGTCCCACGGCCAGAAAAAGGCCGAAGTGGGTGCGGCTGTCCCATTTGGGAGGATGGGTACAGCCGAGGATCTAACCGGAATGGCCGTCTTTCTGGCTTCCGACGATGCGACGTATGTCGTGGCGCAAACCTATAACGTGGACGGTGGCCAATGGATGAGCTGACAAAACTGAGCAACGCGAGTTTGGATGCCATGCCTGTGGGCGTTCGGGTTCCGGCCTATGACCGGTCCGAGTTGACGCCGGGGATTGTTCACATCGGGTTGGGGAATTTCCACCGTGCCCATCAGGCGTGGTATCTGCACCGTTTGATGGATGCAGGCGAAGCCCATGATTGGGCGATCATCGGGGCAGGCGTGCGCGCGGGTGACGCCGCACAGCGGGACCGTCTACTGGCGCAAGATTGCCTGACGACCCTGATCGAATTGCGTCCTGACAGCATCTCGGCCGAAGTGTGCGGATCGATGATTGATTTCCTGCCGGTGGAATCTGACAACGCCGCGCTCGTGGCGCAGATGGCCGACCCGTCCACGCGCATCGTGGCGCTGACAGTGACCGAAGGCGGCTATTACACCGATCCGGTCACGGGTGGGTTTGCAGAAGATCACAAAGACATTCAGGCCGATGCGGCCAACCCCGATGCGCCTGCAACGGCCTTCGGTGCCATGATCAAAGCGCTGCGGATCCGGCGCGATGCGGGCACCGGTGCCTTTACCGGGCTCAGCTGTGACAACCTGCAAGGCAACGGCGCGATCCTGCGTCAGACGGTCGTGGGCTTGGCCCGCATGTCTGATCCCGACCTTGCCGACTGGATCGACACGCATTGCACCTTTCCAAACTCCATGGTCGATTGCATCGTGCCCGCCACGGGCCCCGCTGAACTGGATTTGGTGCGCAGCCTTGGCATTGATGACGACGCGCCTGTGACCCATGAAAACTTCCGCCAATGGGTGATCGAGGATGACTTCTGCGCAGGTCGTCCGGATTGGGACAAAGTCGGCGCGACCTTCACCAACGATGTGCACAGCTTTGAGGCAATGAAGATCCGCATGCTCAACGGCGGCCATCAGATTTTGGCCAACGCAGGTGAGGTTTTGGGGATCGAGACGATTTCAGACGCCATGGCGAACCCTGCGATTGCCGCCCTGTTTCTTAAGGTGCAGGGCGAAGAAATCGCCCCTCATGTGGACGCCGTGCCTGGCACGACGCCCCATGACTACCTGTCGTTGATCATGTCGCGTTTTGCCAATCCTGCCATTGTCGACACGACCCGTCGCGTGGCCTTCGATGGCGCGTCCCGTCACCCCGGTTTCTTGTTGCCGACCATCCGTGCAGGCCTGAAGACCGGCGATCCGGTCAACGGTCTGGCCTTGGTTGAGGCCCTGTGGGCCCGCATGTGCCAAGGCACCCGTGAAGACGGGTCACAGATTGAGGCAAATGACCCGATCTGGGCAGAGCTTCAGTCGGCTGCACAGAACGCACGTCAAAACCCGACGGCGTGGCTTGATCAATCGTCGATCTACGGCGACCTGAAGCATGCGCCTGCCTTTGCTTCGGCGTTTTCGCACTGGTTGGCGACCCTTTGGGAAAAGGGTGTCGAGGCCACAATCAGTGACTACACCCAGTCCGAAGAAGACCTGCGTCAGACCGCCAGCCGTTAATCGTCGAGCTTTTCGAACGCGCCCACAATCTGCTGCAACGTGCCTGTGCCATCCAGAATGGCGATGCCATTGCTGCGCACTTTGATGGTTTCGCCGTCCGTGCGGATCAGCCGCGCAGTGAATTCGAACTCACCGCCTTTGGCAGACACCTTTTCGACTTTTTTACCAACCATATCAACGTCATCCGGGTGGAAGAAGCCAAGGGCTGTCTCAAGCGACGGCATCCCTTTGCTTTCGTCCCGTCCATGCAGCTCGAAGACACGTTTTGACCAGTATATCTCGCTGGAGATCGGGTTGAGTTCCCAATAGCCAAATCCGGCGAGTTCCTGAAGATGCCGGAACCGTGCGATCAGCGCGGCTGTCTGGTCGGCGGCAGCCACGATCTTGGTGACGTCCGTGGCGATGTTGTAAATTGTCGGACCCTCTAGGTGCGGCCCTTCAAACACGCGGCGTTCCATGGCCAGATAGGTGGGCGCATCCTCTTCATCGTTTTTCAACATGAAGGTTTCGAGCATCCCGTCTTCTTTTTCTGGGGCTGACAGCAATCGTTTGTCCGTCTTGATCAACCGTCGTGATTGATCTTTCGGTAAAAGTTCGTAAATATTTTGCCCCAGCGCCCGTTCGCGATCCAGACCCAAGGCTTCGGCTGAACTTTTGGAGATGCGCAGGATGGTGCCGTCTTCGGCCGTGTTGATCATGTGGATGTTGGAGCTGTTGAGGATCATCTCCATCTCACGGGCGAGGCCGGGGAATTGGGTGACGACCATCGTCAGACCCAGAATCTTGCCATGCACATCAAAATACGGCGTGCAGCTGAGGACCACGCGGCTGCCGTCTGAGGTAAATTCCTGCGTCGTGGTCTCACCCAGTTTCAGGGTCTCGCTGCAGATGGGTGACAGCGACGGGAAGCCGTCAGGCAACACCGCCTGAGAGATGTGTGGCGTCGTAATCGGTTGTTTCAGTTGGAACAAATCGGACGCGGCCGTGGTGGCTTGGGTGATTTGCAGGGCACTGTCCGTCACCAAAATGGCCAAAGGCGTGCTTTGCAGGACGGAGGTCAATTCGCCGGTGCGCCCGCTGAGTTCGGTGGCCGTGATCTGCAATTCTTCGTTGACGGTGATCAGCTCTTCGTTGGTGGATTGCAGTTCTTCATTCGAAGTTTCAAGCTCCTCGTTCGTGGCCTGCAACTCCTCATTGGTGGATTGCAATTCTTCGTTGAGGGCCTGCAATTCCTCGTTCGAGGTTTCCAGCTGTTCAATGGTCTGCTGCAGCGCCTCACGGGTGACGGCGACTTCGTTTTCCAGATCGCGGATGCGTTCGGACACGCTGTTGTCGATCTCCAGCGCTTCGGCGGGCAGGTTCGTCGGGTCGGGCACCTTGGGCACAGGCGTGAAGGCCACAACCGCGATGCGTTCGTTCAAGGACTTGGCGACAATCGGATAGACGTTGATCCGGATATCGAAGTCACCATCGTCATTCAGACGGTGGCGGATGCCTGTGCGGTGGGTGCCATGCCGCAAGGCCACGGACACCAGACTGCGGGCTTCTTCGCGCAACGGGCTTTTCAGAAGTTCAATGTGCATCCGCAGCTTACTGCTTTGGTTCACTTCGATATATTCGCTGATGGACCCGTTGACGGACATGATCGTTCCGTCTTCGGTCACAAGGATCGATTGTTCGCCCAGCGATTTGACGAGGGCATCAAACAAATGCCGGTCGGCGCTGGTGTCATTGCTTTGTTCCGGCCCACGTCTGCTGCGACCGGTATAAAGAGGCAGGCTGGGC
>JACLAD010000019.1_pt1 | contig 26464 bp, 21 predicted proteins | sample 8027901 | NCBI WGS metagenome assembly JACLAD01 (sample SAMN15725071, study PRJNA655200) | protist metagenome | isolation source: fluorescence activated cell sorting (FACS) single amplified genomes of... | place: Spain: Blaines Bay Microbial Observatory, Mediterranean Sea | collected 2016-07-05 | reverse complement strand
TACAATTGCCAAAATATTTACTTGGATTTGGTCTTAGCAATCCACTGTGAAGCCTGGCTTTCAAGCGCGGCTGTGAAATCTGGTTCGGGTGGGAGGGTAGAGCATTCGCTGACGTCATCGGGCACTTGCTCACCACCACGAGGGTTGGACTCTTCTACGGTTGGCGACTGGGTTTGAGGGGTGCTGGCGGTAACACTACCCACGTCGTCGATTTCGAGAGATTCTTCTTCCTCTTGCTCATCGTAGGGGTGCTCGCAGTAGTGGTACTTTTCTAGACCAGTAGGTGGAGGAGGGATGAAAGGCTCTTGTTCTTGGTCTACTTCTAGCATGTCGACGTCGTCTTTGCAGTATGAATCGTCGTCAACCTAACACACAACAGTACAGTTTTACGACTATACAAGTCAGCTTTTGCGCAATTTGGTTGTCATGTGTTTTTGCAATAAAATATACAAACTTTAATGTTGTGAAATTTGTATGGTAGTACCTGGCCGTGCAAGGAGCAGGTATGGAAACGATCGTGACTATCTGTACCGTCGTAGCAACAATGATCATATAGTACGCTAATGGGTAGTTCTGAAAACACCAACATCCATTCAAAGAACTGATCATGTGTCCACGATTCTATAGTATCTACTAAATCGAAATCCTCTAACTGGGAGAGGAACATCGTAAAACCGTTGGTCGTTAATCTTGACATGATGCCATTGATCTGTAACCAAATAGCCTCGGGGAAATGTAATCGACACTCTTCGACTATCGCTAGGAAATCACACATGTGTTCGAACGCAACATGCTTGATATCGTGCAAACCATCGAAGCGGTTTAGATGTGCGGTTCGTTGACGTTTGGGAAGGCCTTCTACCTGGTGGATCTGTATGTACAGCCCGCGGGGGGTCTTGACGTCGTTTGTTTCTTTCTGCTCTTCGTCGCTTGAATCTTGCTGTTCGCTTGGCTGGATGTCGATGGCCTGGTTGTCGTTTGCCGGGATGCCGTTGCTGCCGGCCCGCTGCTCCATGTTCAGGCCCGCAAAAACTTCGTCGACAATGGCGGTGCAATATGCCCTTTTACTCTTCGACCACTGCTCGCACAAGCGCAGATCGTGCGCACCCTCTACAAAAATATCGAGACTTCGTTGATGTAGTAGTACTTGGGGTGAGGTGCGACGGGCACTGGAAGCTGCGGCACGGGCATCAGATACCACTCCGGACATCAAGACTTTCCGCATGCGTTCCATAGTTTCGCCATCGTGAGCATACAACAAATCCCCTTGCTGTAGCAAACCCCCTGACTGTTCTTGATCATGACACTCTCCTACCATCTTGAGAAACGCGTTGAGCGCAGAACCATCGACATCTTGACCTTGCGGTTCTTCATGCTGTTCAAGAGGTTCTGGCTGTACAGTGTGGCTCTTTCCTTGGCTATGTGACGCCGCTTCTTGTAGTGCTGCGGAACCTACTCCCTCTTCCAAATCTTTGTAAAACTTGAGATAATCTACGTTTTGCTTTTTCATCACGTGGTCATGGATTTCTTGGTCAGATTTCTGAGGGTAGCGGCGACGCACACGCCGCATCCATGTGGCAAACTCACGTTTGAAGATGCGAAACGCTCTGGTGGCATGCTGTTCGTCTACCACCACGGTCTTCACAGCTGCTGCCTGCTTCTGTTGCTTTTGCTTCTTACCCTGAGAATGAACTGTACGAGTATCGACGAAAGCCTTACGTAGGGTGCCTACGATGTCTTGACGAATACGATCCTTCCATCGCCACTCCGCAAGATGCTGATGCCAGGCCTGCCAATGCTCCAATCCTGCCCGTGGATCAAAATCACCGGGAGGAACATGTAAAACGACAACATCTTCTGGTTTCAAACCTGACTGTAGGCTAGTCGCAAGATATCGCCGACTTAAAGTCAAATCCGTGCTCAGAGCAACCCTGTCCTGCTCTGGATCGCCAACTAAATCTTGATGGATTGGCTCCTCACCAGGCGGGTACCCATTATTCTGCAGGCAAGAAATGTAGAACTCCACCCGCGTCTTTCTGTCCGTGTACTGCTGTAACATGATTTCCCCTAGCTTGACGCGATGCTTTTCATATTCTCCTTGATGATTGACAGCACGGTCCTTATCCCACATCTCTGATAGAATGGGAATACGACGTTCGATGTTGGCTAGTAGAGCTTGCCAGCACTCAAGACGATGCTGCTTCTCCGATGACAAAACAGACGAGGGCTTGCTGTCGGTCTTTGGCTGCGGTAATGGTGAGATTTTTGTAGTATCCAGAGGAACATATAGGCTGTGCATATCGTAACAACCATCCACCACGCCGGCGACATCACCAGAAGCAGCAATTACCGCGGGGAAATCGCTGTCACTGATGTCATCTGGGTTGTAATCGTGCAAATGCACAGACGTATGCCCAGGCTTTCGGCTTGCCGCAAGAAAAGCATTCAGATTTTGCTTTTGCTTCTGCTGCGTTATTGCAGCTGGTGCCTGCTCCTGGTTAATCTCGTTGTTTTGACCAAGCGGAATGGCAGCCCGTGGCGGAAAGGAAGGTTTTTGTATATCTTGCTGCTTCTCGTGGTCAAGGGCAGCCATCGCATCACTGATCTTCGCAGAGCCACCTTGGCCACCGCTCCATGCGCCGTCTAACAAAAGTACGTGAGGCGGCGGTAAAAGAAGTCTATCACCAGTGTTAGGACATGTAAAGGGAGAGGTCTGAAGGTTGGCGTCACCTAGTATCGCTGAAGGATCGCCACATTCAGACTCGTACTCCGATTCAGATTCTTCCTCGTGACTACTCGAATCCACGTCAATATTTGCACCAGCTGGTAAAAGGGCAAACGCATCTACTTCTGGGTACAAGACCTGCTCTGGAAGGGGTTCATCATCGGAAGAAATGCCACCGCTCTGTGTGATTTCTGGCTGGATGGTTGCACTGACGCAGCCATCAAAACTGTCACCACTATCTGAATCCACCTCACTAACTGTAGGTGGTCCCCAATGACCAGGCTTAGCGACACTTCTTTTAGCCGTATCTAGCAAAGGGTTTCGTGTGGTCCGTCTTTCTGATGGAAGTACTACTGGTTTGGCCTGATTGAGAGAGAAATCGAGATGTACTGTATGTGCGTGGCCGGCACCGGGAACACCGGCAAGAGGTACGGCAAGATCAGTAGGACCATGAACATCTCGTAGACCTGTGCTGTCATGGACTAGAATAGGATCTGGTTCAATGCGCCGGATGACTGCATCTGATGAACGTGGTACCACAACCGGACTGACCGCCTCACTTGGCTTAGGTGGAATTTCCTGCACTTGCTCTTCTTGTGGTTCTGGTTCAGCACGTGTTGGCACAGGCGCAGGGGCAGGGGCAACCTGAAGCGGGGTAGCTACCGGTCGACTCACTACCTTTCTAGATGGTTGAAGCACTATCGGTTTTGATTTCGTCTTTTTTCGTTTCTTGATCCTACACAACAATATAAAATTTCACAAATTCAGCATGGAAAAATGTGCATTAGTAACAAAAACTGCATTTGTAAGCACTTAGGTGAGGGGGTGCCACCGGCGCTGCTCTCACTATCCTCGCCAGGGTCCTCAAACTGCGAAAACAAATCTGTAGAACATCACAAACAAGACAAAATGAAAAACTTTGAAAGAGACAGTTATTGTTCAAAACCTTGCTTGTATTGAAAATTATAACAAAATCTTATTTTGAAAATAGTGAGAAGTTACCTTGACAAGAACCGAGCGAGAGGAAGCCATTGCCACCGGAACGCTTCATGGCTCAAAAAAAAACGTACGTTTAACAATCTGCGTAAAAATGTGTCTACCTTATAACTTTATTCAAATTTGGTGTGATATGATGATTCTATATTGTGTACAAATGGTGGCATGCGAATTTGTATAATATTCACTTCGTTGGGGGCAATTTGGAAATAACGTAATTACATACAATTGAACACTCAGAAACTACACGAATGACACAACCAGTACAATGTTGTCATTCAGCGAATAAATGTGCATAATAACGAGTATGTTCTTCCAATTCGTGGTTGACTATGGTCAAAATTGCTGTAATATTGGTCCTAGTTTTTGAGTTCAGTAAAATACTTGAATAAAATTGCAAATGCAAGAATTCCAATTTTATTCGCACAAAAATTCGTGATGATTATTGAGCATTCTAAATACTGTACTTGTGAAGAAAATTTTGTACATGTATTCTGTTGCGTTGCAATTTGAAATGTTTTGCAACAAAAGAAAATTGTTGTTTTGATATGTCTCGCAATTTTAAAAAATCTCATAGATATCCTCCCCATGATTGGTACCGTTGGCGATCGCGGCGATTCTGAGGAACGAAATACTTTCTATGCTCTTGAAAATTGTACTCTTCGATTACTTCGACCTGCCCCGTCTTGGCCACTTTTCTGTCTTCTGGAAAATCCTTACTGGGAACGTACTCTAAATTTGGCTTTTCCGAGAGACCATACATCCAAGCTGATATAGACTTGGAACTCTTGCCTACAACAATGGGGACTTCAATCCGCTGGTACCTGTTTTCTGCTACACCTTCTAAGTCATCTAAGATCTTGAGGAGCACGTTGTTCACGCGGTAAACCTCGCCGTGGATAGGGCTGCTGTTCTCGCCATCGCTAGAAAATACGCAAAATGGGATGTAGTAGGCGTCAACGAACAACCAGCCAACATCTTCTACTACTGCCTGGCCACATAACAACCTTGCCCAGGGCAGGGAAGGGTCCGCAGGGCGGGATTGCTTCAGATGTGGCTGCACTAATTTGTTATAGTTCTTGAAGTTCTTCTTCAGAGTACCGTAAACGAAGACAAACGAAATATCATCATCCTTTTGTTCCGACTTGTTTTCTTTTGCAACCACCTCTTGCTTTTCAGCTGCTGCTGTTGGTGTTGGGATTGCTTTTTTATATCCTGTAGGAGCTTCTTTTCTATGTCGTTTCAACCATTCGCCCAGCTCTGGATGTCTAGCCTTCTCAGCAAGTCGTACAGGACTCTGCCCGTTCTTGTCAAGTAACTCTGCAGTGGGATCTATACCAACCACATCTTGAAGCCATTCGCAAACCTCCTTATGGCCACCATAGGCTGCCTTGTGTAAAGCGTTGTGGTCCTGCTGATTGCCGAAGGTCATGTCCACGCCGTTCGCATGGAGCCACTTACACATCTCAAGCTGGCCGGCAAGACTAGCGAAATGGGCGCAATGACATACGTATTTGTTTAATGCAGACGGGTTGGCGCCTTTCTGGGTGAGGTACTCAACAGCGGGTACGAATCCACCCCATGCTGCAAGATGACATGCCGTAGTTCCATCTTTGCAAGCGGCTTCCACGCCGAATCCCATTTTTTCAACCAACCACTTCATGGTTTCTACATGGCCCTGGCGTGCGGCCCAGTGAAGTGCTGTGCGACCGGACTTCTTGTCGGCGTAGAATAAATCCGCGTGTGCGTGAAAAACAAGAAACTTCAATACTTCCAGATGCCCACCACTTGCTGCGTAGTGGACGCCGTTGGAGCCATTGGGGCCGAGAACACTAGGTGACCAACCACCACCTTCAAGCAGAATTTTGAGCGTCTCTAAATCACCGTCACGACAAGCTTTGAGGCCTGGATCGGATACATCGGGTTCTGATGCACGATTCATTGTGCCACGACCGGCCGTACGCTTCTGCTTCAGAGGTGCGTTGATATCGGCGGTCACGGAACGTTCCATGTCGTTAGCATCGTCATCGAACGGTAGAAAGGCTTCGTCGGCGATTTTCCAATTGTCAGGAATCTCCAAACCTTCGCTGATGAAGGTCTTGCGCAGGTAGGTAGCGTATTCTATAGGGGTGTGGTGCCAGATCATGGCGGGGATGCCATCCTCAATGCCACTCCAATTTCCTGAAGGTAAGAACTTTTGCAGCTGCTCGACAAACACAATCTGACTGAGCGAATCGAAACCTAGTGCAAAGAAATCTGTGTCTGGGGAAATCTCGTCGGCCAAACCCATACATCGACAGGCCGCCAGCACCGCTTCAAGAAACCCAACCGGTTTTTCCTCGTGAGCATCACCACCATCACCGTCCTCTTCTCTGTTGAGCTCCTCATACCGTTTGGCTGTCGCGGCTGGTAGAGGAATCTGTTGTAGAGCGAGGCGATCGACCTTACCGGCTGAGGAAGTTGGTAGCCGATCTACCGCTTCAAAAGATAGTGGGATCATATTTGATGCTAGAAGCTTGCGACATATGGGAAGGAAGACATCCGCGACACTCCGGCCTTTAGATTCTAGTTCTTCTTTGCTTGGACAATTACCTTCGCCGTATGTTAAAAATGCCCGGAGGAAAGGCCGCTCCCAATCCATGATGACGACACAACTACCGTCTCCGAGAGCGAACTCCACCTCGCCAAGTTCAATTCGAACGCCACGGACTTTGACTTGACCGTCCAGTCGACCGAGGAAAACATAGATTTTAGTACGCTGATCCACACTACACATATCGCCGGTACGGAACCATCTTTGCCCCGCGCCCCTTTGCCACTCCCAATCGACCAAGAACTTGTCGCTCTGGTCGTCCCCTTGACTATGATAACCGCGAGAAACACCAGTGCCACCTATGATCAGTTCTCCGATAGTGATCAACCCATCGGGGTCTGAGATATTATGTTCGAGGCCGTCCGCTAAGACTGTGAAACGCTCACCTTGTAGGGGCCGCCCAATAGGAATGCGCTCGAGATGGCGGTCTTCTCTTGTGACCTGGTACGCGCTAGACCAAATCGTGGTTTCTGTTGGGCCGTAACAGTTGTACACCACGCCTTCATCGCCCACAAGTGCTAACAAAGGATCCACTAGCTGCGGTGGGAACGTTTCGCCACCACAAAGTGCCGTTCGTATGCTCAGAGGTTGGCTTTCACAACGGATGGCATTCGTGAGTAATCGCCAGGTGAAAGGTGTCGCCTGGAGTACGGTTGCGTTGCACAAGCGGATGGCCTGGATGAGCTTCTTACCGGATTTCGTCACATGATCGGGTGCGATGGCCAGTCGTGCACCCACCGCTATAGGCCACCACAATTCTAATACCGATATGTCGAACGAGAACGTAGTGACGGCAAGTAGAATATCATCTGTCTTGAGTGGGCACAACTTCTGGAAAGCAGTGATCGTTGACATCATGTTGTTGTGCGTGACGCAAACTCCCTTAGGTTTACCCGTGCTGCCAGAGGTATAGCTAACGTACGCCAATGGATTGTACTTGTTGTATGCGGCCGCCGGATCGTTTAGATAGAGCTTTCTATCATCCTGAAACGCATCTCGCAATGCCCTTCTGGCGTGCTCTGACAATACGGTCGAACCGATACCTGCGTAGAATTGACCGTTCTCAGGTCTGGGTAAACCGTGCTCGGCGTCAACACGTTCCCAACATGCAAGAGTGATGTTCCATTTGTTCCACATACGATGCGTATCAGGGTGAATCATGGCACCACCAATGGCAGGGCATGTATCGTCCCAGAAATAGATTTTACAATTCTCGTCCGGTTCAGTACCACCGAAAGACTGGAAACGCATGCAATAACATGCAGCCGCGAAGCCAGTTCCACCGCCAACATCAGGAACTTTGCAACCATCCGGAACTTTTTTGCGGAAACCAACCATGTAAACCATTGAGGCGCAATGAACCTAGCAACGATACAAAAATGGAATTTATAATTTTTATCTTTATTAAATGTTTTGAAACGTAGATTTGGTTTGACATTGGGTTGAGAATACCTGTAAATAATTTCGATAGGACGCCTCGTGTGAGTGTCCATCGAAATCAAATTGAATCATATCGGCAGCCTTTTGCATGAAACCTAAAAATGGCGTGTACATATCTATCGGCACAACCTGTATAGAACATTTTCTCGACTCTGGGAAAGTCGTCCCGGCTTCGTTGACTCCCTCCGTCAGGAAGTGAAAGGTGTCGTGGCGCATAGAAGATGCGACTGCATCCCAAGCAATGTCGGCCCCATTGCATGCTCCTGATAGAAGGACTGGCTTTCTAGGTAGTGGGGAGCATTCCGAATTACTCACAACACCTCGAGGGGTCACGGCCACGACCTTCACATCTGCGCTACGTAACACGGCACGGGTGGATTCTAGGACGTCACCCTCGGGGCAACACAATACCGCGGTTCTCGCTCCAAGATCCTCTAAGATCGCGAGACCTTTTGCCGGGGGGAGTCGGGGATCAACGGGGCAATACGCAGCACCACACTTCCAGATGGCTAACACGGAAACTATGAAACCGAAATCTCGCTTGAGGTTGCAGATGACCACGACATGACCAGGGCGGATCTGATAGCATTCTGTGAGGAGCTGTGCAAGGGACTGAACGTGGGTTATCAGTTCTCGGTAGGTGGATCGTTGAACGTGGCCCTTCTTCGCGCCTCCCTTTGAAAATCGCAACAAATCCAAAATCAATTTTTCAACTTTTACATCACGTGTAAATAGTACTAGTTTTGAATGGAATTTGTCCGTAAAAAATGTACCTTCTGATTGGAGCGGGTGGTCGCATTCGGGTCTGGCAGAAGCAATTCACTGTCGGCTTCAAAAGATCGCTGTATTTCCGCAAAATTCAAAATTTAGACGCAAACCAATAATATTTCATTTTTTCCGATTGAACTTTACTTTTGACTTGTTCTAATTGAGAAAATATGTAGATTGAATGGTACTTCAGAAAACTTTGCGAGAAGGGCTACTTCCGGAGGAAAACTATTTATGAGATTTTCGTCGGGCCTATAATCACAACAAAACATACATCTGTCTGGAATCAAAATAGTAAATTATTGTTACATTAATTTGTGATGTTTCACAGGTAAAAACGTACATGGTGTTGAAACGGCGCATGAAAGCACAACGCCGGGCCATATCCTTAATCTGGTTAGTGAGCCGCTCCCTGTCCTTTTCCGTGGGCATGAGATAGTCCCCGCCGGGCTCGTGAGTCTGCGGTGTTACATTGCCGCGTGAGCTTTTGTATCCGTCCGATTTTGACGACATTGCCATAATGTCGGACACCGGCATGTTCTAATAGTACTACTCACTTATTTTTGGCTCCCAGATTATGTAAATCTATTATTTGAATTTTTAACTATAATAGTGTCTTTCTTAAACGGTAGATATTAAATTTTTTCTGGAATTAAATTTACAATATTTGGAATGTTTGGCTTGGGAAAAATGTTTTTAATTTTCAATATTGTTGTTGGAATAACGTTTTGGCCAAGTAATTTTCTTGCCAAGGTATTATAGATTAGACGATTGTCCTAGAAATATTATTGGCTTCAAATTCAGTTAGAATTTTGTAAATATACTCAGTACTCTCACTAGTATACTTGTAAATATTTGATTACAGAGTAAGAATGAGAGAATCGGTTGTACAAAAATTGATTTGTAACCAACGTCTTTTACTCGTTTTTTTTTTTTTAAATACATATGCCGTGAATTGAGTGTGCGGTCAATTCAGATTATTGACTTACAAAAAACGCACCGTGTCTGTCGCCGCGATCATGACACTTGATACCACGATGCTAGTACTCAAGGAAAAAAGTTTAGAGGAGTAAAACTAATGTATCTGTTTTGGGATGGAAATAATGATGATTTACAGACCGTCACTTTTTCTTGTTAAAATTGTAGGATTTAAATTTGTATCAACGAAAATTTTACGATTTGAAAGTTCCTTCTTTAAAAAATGTTTTGTTAATGGTCACTTGAACTTTTTTTTGCAATTTGCTGGGAGAAAAATTCCAACGGTCAATATATCATTGAATTTTGGTAATATTGTTGGTAGGGATCTTAGAATATTCGTGTTTTGTTTTTACGGGTAGAATGTCGATTGAGGTGATTTGTACTTTTGAGTCGACCGTGATGAAAGGACATCCACTAGCAAAGTGTATGAATCAAATGCTCACTTTGTCGGACAAAACAATTATAAAGATTCGGTAGACAAAATTCGATCCACCGGAGGATCCAGAATATGTACGTCTTCTTCAGGTGTTTACTCAAAATCGTTGGGATTAAATCGCTATACCAAATTCGAGCGTGCCCTATTGAAATTACATCAATTTTATTGTCAAGTGTTAATTAGTAGTTGTTGCCAATGATATTGTTGTAACTTGTTTATAAATTATTGTTATTATACGATGCTATTGCTGTAAATGAATAAGATTTCTTACGCCTGAACATCCAAATATCAGCTTAGTAATACGTTCCCAAATCGTGTAACGTTGCTTATCCGCGAAAATAAGGGCAACTTGATAACTAATCGCAATCTGTCAAGCACGATTGCTGAACACTTTGCACTAGCTGTTCATGTGTGTCGATTCGTTTGCATGTACGTTTTTTATGTTTTGTAATTGTAACATTGTTCGGTTGTAAAATTTGGTTTTGAAAAATGGTAAATTTCAGGTTGAATTATCCAATGAGGAAATGTTTGTTGAATTGTTAGAAATGTTCAAAGTTTGAATGTTTTGAAGCGAATTTTTCAAATTTAATGTTGGTTGGTAGAAAAATCATTTGGGAACCGTGAAAAAGGGTGTTAGCGATATTCAAACATGGCCCAGAATCAAATTCACAACCAATTTGTTTTAGAATTGTACAAACGAGTACACAAAATACACACATCAGTTGTCAAAGGAGTTGCACACGAATGTTCTGACTACGTTCTCAGGATTCTAGACTAAAACTGTTTAAACCGTTTTTTTTGCTGCACTGTACTTTTTTGCGAACTAACATCTACGTACACAACCAAACCATAAATAGTCCTGGTGCAAAGGTGGACGTTGGATGAAATGGACAAAAAATCAAGGTTTATCGTGTGATCTTGCGGTTGATTTCGATACATCGGAATCGGTGGTGTTGGATCGCTTCACGGATTCCGGTAGTTCGTCCGCCAATCGCTGTAAGCGCGCCGCAGCCTTACCATGGTCCAACACCTCCTTCAATATCTGAAACGCCGTGTACCCACCGTAACACCCATCCCCATCCACTACCGCATATGCATCCTGTTTGCAATGCATGGAACTAATGAGTTCTTTCATCATGTCCTCTCGACCAATACTTGCCGCAAAATGGAGGGAGGTACGATTATCCAGTGTAGGTATACGATAGCCTGGATTGGCTCCACATTCTAACAACAATTGAAGGACTGCCATATTACCTTCTTTCATAGTTTCCGCAAGCACCAAATTACCGGTGGTGACCGTACAATACGTTGTTCTGATCAAATGTTTCATGGCTTCGATGTCGCCGTGCGCCGCGGCGGTTCTCAACTTATTGGCTATGTTCGGGCCATCGTCTCGTGATTGCTCTTGAGGTACGAATTTCAACTGTTTTGCAAGGATGTCGTCGCGGATGTCAGGATTTTCAAAAGAATCCAGTTGCTCTGCAGAGAGGCCACCGCCGAAACGAGCGTAATTCTTGCCGCTTTCGAAATCTACTTTGAACTCCAGACTTTTATCCGCCACATGCGTTGACAACATCTCTTGATACACTAACGTTGGTCGAAAATACCTATAAACATTGAAGAACATAAAAAACACAAACAATAATAATATGAAAAAAAAAGTTGTGAACTTCTAAGACTGTTTGTCTATCAATGTGTCACGATATTTTTTTGTTTTGAAAAGAAAGATGTTTGGTACACTTGATTGACGCCGTCTACTCTGGCGTAGAAGGTTTCATTTTCAACTGGGATAAGATCTGGAACTGTCGCACTATCCACGCTGCCTGCAGACTGACACCGCTCCGGTTTGGAATCGCCACTCCCCATCTCGACCATGCTTACTTCCACAAATTACCCCGCGTATTGCTATACTTCCGTAAATTTACTAATGTGCTTACAAAACTAAGCCCCCAACCCCTACCCTGATGTAAACTATAGCTTGAATCTTCTGCTTACGTGGTGGAAAGTACGAAAAATGGACCAATGTAACAATAGACAAAACATTCGGAAATCGCACGACAAGCTTGTTACTAATCTATCACCACTTTATGTCTACTACAACACAACTAGAGATCGGAAATGACCATGCGAATGTGACGCAATCCATGTTAATATTGTGATTTGTGGAAATGCTTTCTTCACTTGCCGACGGACCGGAAATAGGAACCAAAGAAGGTATCGATCAGTTTTTCAGAAATGCCCCACATATTGTCCCAGATTCGATCATACGGCGAGATGAACCTACACAAAAGGATTACCAACATTTTTTGAAAACAACGAGATTTTGAAAATTTGGTACGGCGTGAAAAGCGTACGGTCGCAACACCTCATACTTGACGTTGCCATTGCGCTTAGCAAAACATAGAATTAACTGACACATCCAACCATCCAATATGATCTGCAAGAACCCCATGGTTCCTTCGTGAAAACCGCACTTCCGCGAAAATCGATCTTACTATTTTCGACCACTTTGTGAAAAAACTGAATACATGAAAATCTGTCACGTTGCGAAAGTTGAACGAACCACACATGTAAAACGTTTTTTTTGTTGTTGAAACTTCAAAACTTGAAAATCAAAATTGCAATTCACTAAAACTACAATCCGTAATCAATCATTCTGTCAAACAACAAACCCACTGACAACATGATGGCTATCCAAAATCTGCAACTTCAATGGTACTGTGTTTTTGTTTTGCGTAAATAAACCTACTTTTACAAGTTTCTTCTTTGCTCGCAACTCGGATGCGTAAGAAATGCGTAATGCAAAGAAATTTACATTTTCTACGCGTAATCGCCCGCTTTTTCGAAGAGGTAGGAAGGGTTGGTCATAGCCTTGAACTCAAGGTTGTTATTCGAGGGGTCCTTGAAGAACATGGTCCATTGCTCACCGCGCTGGCCTTCAAAACGCTTGTGAGGCTGAATCACAAACTTTACATCATTCTCCCTGTAAAACAAACATTTTCTTGCTTAATAGTAGTAATTACTGCATGGTTTGCTACATTGAAAAATCAAAATTTGTAAGTATCGCACTTGACGCGAGAAGCCAAGGTATGGAATTCTTCTTCGGTCAGAACAGCACCGAAATGGGCCACGGGGACCTCATCTCCATCCACGGGATTCACATAATCAATCTACCAAACAAGAATTTGTTCCAAAATTGCTAACAAAAATGATGCTTTCCAACAACTGAAATTTTTTGGAAAATGGTTATACTCCGCGGTAGTCTTCTCCGACCCAGTGGCAGACCAACTGGTTCCCGTACAAACTGTAATCCTGCCAACGATCACAACTGCGCCCCTCACTGCAGCCCAGAATGTTACCGTAGAAATGTTTTGCGGTGTCTAGATTATGAACCGGGACCGCAAAATGGAAGGGTTTAGACTCCGCATACTCTACTTGGCCATCACCCATGGTGCGTAAAAAAATGGAAAACACAAATTTTGAAGTTACACTGTGGTGGAATAGTACGTCTTGACACATGAACCAATTTGCACAGATATAACAACCATATAGCAACAAATAACCACATTGCAATCACTACTAGTACACACAAATGTAAATGAATATGACGTCCTGAATACTGTATACATGAATGTGAAATGGATTGTATAGTATAGAAATACGTTTATATCTGGTGGATCACGATTTCTGTTTACTCGATGATTTTTCTGGTGGTGGGCTCCTCAGGGTTTTCAACCTTGAGTTTGACGGCCAAGGGGTGTGGCTCGTTAGTAGGGTTCTTGTTGACTTTCGTGAACTTAATCGCCTGTATACAACAAAAATGGCATTTAAAAATTGTTTCAAGCTGTATTGACACAAAAAGATGTTTGAAAGTAGTGATTACATCTTCGATGAAGGCCTTCATGCGACGGCGCTGGGCGAAGTCCTGTCCTGCTCCGGCCGTGAACTCAGGATCACCTTTTTACAAAACCAAAAACGTGGACGACAAAGAATATTTAAAATTGATGAAAAATGAAAAGTAAGAAAGCAAGAAGCAATACCGTATTTGTTTCTTTTACTTGTTGTAAAACCCATACCGAGTTTCTCGCGATGGTTCTTCTTGTTCTGACCTCTGTGCTTCTCGTTGAGCTTTTGAATGAACCCACTGAGATTTGGCGCGATTTCATCTTCGTAGTCCGTTTCATCGTCACAGGAGCTAGCGACGTCTTCTTTCTTAGAAGCGGCCTTCTTTTGCATAGCATTGGACGCGAGAGAAGTACGAGACATTTGACGATTAGCAGTGACACGGCGACCACCACTCTTGTTGGCGGTGGACTGACGGCCGTTGGGGGCGCCGGGCGTATTGGGCGGAGAGAGGGTGGATTCTTTGGCTGTGGAAGCGACTGGCGAATCAACCTCATCGTCGGCGGGAATAGTTGCTTTAGTAGTAGTTTCTTGGCTGGAATCGAGGAAAGTTGTTTTGATGTCTAGAAGCTTGGATACATACTCGGACCCGATGGGTTCGTCCAATATCCCTCGGTGCTTCCTCCTTCCGCCAGGGGCAGTTCTAGCCCTGTAGAGTCCAGAACCACGGATGTAGGCAAGGGCGGAGGCACGCCGACCTTCGCGTGTGGTGATCTCGCGCTGAGTTTTGTCTTTGAACTCGGCCACATTATTTGTCTTCCAATCCAACCTGAATGTACACAAATTCAACTCAATTACATTAAATGTTTGAATAATCAATTCAACAAAATGTTTGGTGTGGTATTGTTTTGCGGTGTTGTAAATAACTTACGCTGCCTGAACCTTAGGCCAATGTGGATCGTTCGCGACTTTCTCCCGCCACGCCAAATAATCATCATTCTCTTTCTTCATCAGCCTTTGGTCTGCTTCATATTGCCTACAAAATCCAAGACAAAAATCATTCAACAAAAAATCATTTTGATACTGTGAAAAAAATGTTTGGTATTGATACTCTTTAGTGTATCTGGAGATAGTGTCCTGGAAGATATTGTCGGCGTTCCGTTTGACCTTGGCCAAGTGGCGCCTCCACTCCTCGACCTTTCGCAACCTGATCCTCTCCCTTTCATCCTACATCACAAAAAAGAAAAACCATAGTTTATCATTGGCACGACGGTGCTGTTTATGAGTAAAACAAATGAAAAGGTACCGTGAGCATTTGGCGACGCTGCTCAGCTTCGTTGCTCTTCTTCTTCATTTTCGCGCGGTATTCCTCACGCCTTCTGTTGCATTCTTGCACCGCCCATAGTTCGTTTTTACCACTGGTTCCAGGCCGCTTACCGAAACTACCAGTCGTGCCTGTCGTACCAGGTCGCTTGGACACGGGGCTGGTTGCCGGACGCCTTAAAAAAACATGTAAGATTTCAACGTAACTTATCAACAAAAAATATTTGGTTGAGTGATGAATGGTACCCTGGCTCGTATGCAAAACCACACTCGGGGAAATGGTGCAGATGGTCATATTTCGTTTCCCACTCCTCCTGTTGCTTTTTCTTATAGTTGGCTTGGCGCTGGGCGATGTGCTCCCTCATGAACTTTGCCCTTTCTTCCGCCTTTTGTTTTTCTGCATTTTGCCTACAGTTGTTCCAACGAACATTATTTTTTAACATCTTTGTTTTCTTTGAACAATTCGACGATTTTGAAAAATGTTTCAAACTTTCATAAAAAAATGTTTGCAAAGTACTTTTCGCGAAGTCGTTCAGACACTTCGACCGCCACGCTACGTCGTCTGGGGTTGCCATCGATGGGTGCAGAAGAAACTCGCTGTTGAAGCGTTGTACTGCTGCGAGAACCAGAAAGGTTAGAGGGGGAACCCATCATAGGTGCTGTACCCGACCTGAAAAACAGCAACACCATGTTTTACCGTACAAATTTACATTTTTTTAGAATGATGGTTTAGCAAAATGTAGCTTACCGTGGCTCAAGCAATTTTCGAAGATCTGTGGCGCTGACGCTCTGAGTAAGGCGTCGCTCTTGGATCTGCAAGAGTTGGTTCATCTTTTCAACCTTCCTAAAATGTTACAAAATTGAAAAAACATCATTTGTATGCCTTCTTGAACTGTTTCGTAACGAAAAATGTTAAAAATCTTACACTTGAGTGTTTTGTAGATGGTCCATGCGCTGGCCGTGGCGCTCCCATAGTTTCTTCAACTCCGGTGTCATAGCTGATTCCAGAGCAGCCGGGTAACTTTCTTTCGTCACTTCATCCCTACACAACAACAATTTTTTCAAATCGAAACAAATAACAACTTTAAAATATGTTATTATCGTTCTGAAGATTGTGAAGAAGTAGAACTAACAAAAACAAAAATTACCAGGCAGTCTGGCCGCTGCTCTTGGAGCTACCCGTACTACTACCGAAACTGCCACTACGTGCGCGGCCCGGTACCGACGTGGCACGACCCTGCGACGACTGGCGGCTGCCGTGGATAGCTGTAGACGCCCGCACCATCGTTCTACTCTAAAAAATTGTTTTGAATGTTACTTGTGTTATAGATATTTGAGTTTGCTATGTGGGATAGTTTGAAAAAATTTTAAATACGGTATTTCGGTTTAAAATATTTGTTACGGAGGGTGATCACATCACAAAAACATACTATGAGTGGGTGTATTTTTATAAGGGGGGCAGGTAGTAGTATAACATCACATATAAACCTTCCGTTTTTGTTTTACAAAATCTCACAATGAACAATATAACATACTGGCTACTTCCAGCACATAACGCTTACGTTGCTGAGCGACAGAGAAATGACTGAAATTATTTGGAAAATTCACTTGGTTCGACAAAATATTCTAATTACGACTACACATCTTTCTTATTCGTTCTTTCTTGTTCATTGTCATTAAAAAATTATTGTCGCTCTGACAACATTTGCCATCGATCATTTTCATTCTAAAAAACATTCATTAGTATACATAGATTGTAATGCTTTTTGCATAAATTTACGGGATTGTATTTGGTTTGACGGTGCTTGTGGGAGCTACCAAGACTCGTCTTCTGCCATATCTTCTAGCATGTTGGGTAGGGATTGGAATTCGGGCTGGGTGAAATGGCGCTGCGCCAAATCAACATTCTTGCGCATCGCTTCTTCATCCGGATCTAACAAAACACACCAAAAATGAACGAAAACGTCATGTTTAAAAACATTTTTGTGAACGAATTCAAAGACAAAAGAAGTACTGTCGTCGCGTTTTTCGAGATCCGCAATGGCAAGTGACTTCCAATAGTGCCTCTTGGTATGGGTCAGGAAGGCAGTTGCTAGGAACGGCAGCGGTAGAACCAAGAGGAATAACCAGAAATCGGACCTTACAAATTACATAATTTTGTTTACATGTTCCGCTATTGAGACAATGAAAAATGTGTTTGCTTTTGAAAAAATAAATTTTGTCTTTAACATCATACGTGCTCCATATTCCGGAATCCTGCTTTTCAATAGCGCTATCGAGGATCTCCCTGGCCGTCTGTCCAGAACCCTTTACATATGAATCATGAATGTAACAATTTTGAAAAACAAAAGCTGAAAAATTCTACCTTTCTTAATGTCAAAACATTTAGAAATGTACCTTCATGGCGACGATTCCAATCATCCAGATGTGGAACAAAATGAGCCCATAGAAGAAATGGTTCATAGCGGAGGGCCAGAAGCTACCACCAGCATCCCAACGCATCTAATTACATAGTAGCATGACCGATGACAGATACTACAGAATTCTGCAACATTTGCGTTTTTGTTTGTGAATTTTTAAGTTTTGGTTTTGGTGTGACTGTGCTTACCTTGAGCATTCTGGTAAACATGTACTTGTAGAAGACTTCCATGGCGAGCAACAAGATCCAGCAGAAGAACATCATGATCGGGAAACAACAGGAAAACACAAGGCCGATGGAGCAGTAGAAGGCCACGAATGAGAACGCGGTGGAGGGCGAATAGTCGAAAGCGTCCACTGGGGAATATGGGCTTTTGGCGCACCCGCTACGAAACAAGCAGCCGAAGAAATGGTACTTGATGATCTGAAACGAATTGCACATCGAGAAGAACTGCTGCGGAATGGAAACGAGGATAAAATTGACGTAATTGATGGTCAATTCTGGGATCCTCTTGGTCAGTGAGGAGACCATGTCGAGGGGGCTGGCCACGGTCTTGAAGAGAACACCAAGCGTGGACGTTGAAAAGGCAGAGACGATGATGATGAAGAAGAACAAGAAGTTGAACATAAGCACTTGGACCCACCTGAAGGTCGACACCTCGCTTGCATGCCCTCTGAACTCGCCGATGAGGTAGAGAACCCAAGGAAGCCAGACGATCGAGAACTTCAAGACGATGGAGGCAAGCCAGGCATTGGTCGTATCTACAAGGATTTGACCAAGCATGCCTCGCTTTTGTTCGTAATCCGCGTGGAAAAGAGGAAATATTTCCCCCAATGTTTCTTTGTTGACCACCTTCGCACAGAGCACAACGAAGGACATGAAGAAAGTGAACAGGATGCTCAGGAAAAACCAAGATACTGCTCCCTTGGCGGAGATTTCACGGTCCGTCCAAAGCAAATGATCCCAACGAACGGATCCAGGACCTGGTGCTAGCTCTGCGCGCCACTTGCCTCGGTCGAAACTAACGGGCACACTTGCGGCGAGCTCGGCCGTGTGCATGCTGTCGAAAGTGATGAAACCAGACGAAGCAAAAGATACGTCTTCCGCCACTACCCTGTCCTGAATGAGGGAGATCTTCTTCTCGAGGATGTTGATCTTGGCGCGCGTTTCCTCAATGTTGAATTGCATATCCTGGGAACGGATGCTACTTAGACTAACTCTTGCTTCGGGTTCCATCTCGGGGTGAACCGCACGCGTGGGGGGTTGCTGGGACGTGCCAACGCTGCGCTCGCGATTCTGGAGAGCTTCGCGTGAGTTCTCTCGCGACTTGATGGCTTCGAGAGTTTCCCTCTCCTTTTGCAGATGCTTGGTGAGGATAAGATACTCCTTGATGTAGTGGTAAATCATTTCGCCGCCTTCAACCTTGGATGGGTTGCGTGCCAACATACAAAAATGAACCTGGCCAAGCCGCCCATAGTAACGTTGGATGTCTTGCCGAAAACAATCCTTGTTGAGACTTTCCTCGGTCACACCTCTGACGATAATGGTGCACGCGGTAGGACAAGACAGGTCGAGCAAATGCTGACGGCGTTCCTCCAGAAACTTGATATGGATGGTCCAGATAGTGTAACACCAAGTGCCGGTGATGATCCAGGCCGCGAGAACGTATACCCAGAGGAAATGCGACGCATCCTCTAAATTTGCAATAGACAGCCGGAAAAAGTAGCTCATTTCTCGGCCATCATTTAAGTGGTTCTCTCCATATCGCCAGGTGACGGGTAGTAATAAACCACAGAGGATGAAACCAATGCCCACGAAGAACAATTGCAAAGCGCGGATAGCATGCAGGAAAACGACCCCGTCAAGTCCGACGGAGGATGCCCGTACTTCCTCAGTACTGATGGACATGCATCTTTTCAACCGATCAAACGTACCATCAACTGAACCTGGAACATCTTCCAAACGAGGGGTTAGCACTTCAGGGTAGATCCAAAGTAGCAAGATGAAGACAGCAACAACAACACCAGTAAGAGCGATATTTGCTAAAACTGAAGTGAAAAAATCACGATCAGGGTTTTCACTTTGAGAACCGCCCAAGAAATCCTGAGTGACTGTTTTCCACCTATCCGCATCATTGGCCTCGTCTTCCTCACCAGTAGCTTTTGTATTGCCGGATTCCTGCTTAGTTTTCTTCTTCTTTGTCGTTTTCGTTTTAGTATCACCACCACTGGTCGAAGGCGCTGCTGCCGCCTTCTGGTCTGGCGCAGCCGAGGCCGCTTCACTAACAACGTTGTAGTACAACAAACTTAACAACATTCAAATACGTAAAAAATATTGCGTTGAGAATTGTGTTGTAAAAACGTACGCGGACGCACCACTGTTGCCGGCGGCTTTGTTTTTTTCTTCGTCGTCCGGTGGGGCTATAGTATCGAGCTGGAGAACGCCCGAATGCGCGGGTCGAGAATGACTGTGATGCGATGCGATAACATGCTCTTGGTCATCGTGAACTGCACGCACCTGGAGTGTCGTTGTTTCCGCTAGAACGAACACGGGTAGCCCTGCCAACACTAGGTTGCACAAACATGTCATGGCTGAAAATCACAAAGTGCTTTGTAATAGTACTATACGAAAGATTTACTGCTTCTTACTGTTAGATTTTGCTTTGACTGTATTTTGTCGAGATTACGTTGTAAGCTAAATAGATCGGGGGGTGATCTGCATCTGTCTTTTAATTTTATGATTTACGTTTTAACAGAAGGACACGTACAAAATAGTTTTTATGCAATATTAACAACAGATTTTTACAGACGACATCTCAACTTAGACACGAATTATCAAACAATACCTTAACAAAATGGTTGTATGAGTCGAATTTATATCAAACTGTTTATGTTTCTTGATCAAGACGGTTTGCACCGGAATATTTCAGAAGTGTCGGACTCAGATCCCGATTCCGATGACTCGACCCTCCTCTGCCAGAAATCATCCTCACTACTGCTGCCCGTCTTGCTATCTGCACATTCACCCGTAAATTTCTGCCGTTTTATGGTGGGAGAGACAGGAACGGGCTCTGGCGGTGGGAAGCGGAACAGACACCTGCCATTCCTAGCTCCTAGTATGCCGGTCATCTCCCGGCTTTTGCATAGAAGAATACGTAATGCTTGAAGGCGCGTTGCAAGGAATTCACGGTCCACTGCTTCCTGCTTGGTAGCAGGCTCTTTCACGTTGTCCTCATTATCCTCTGCACCTGAGTTGTCAGAATCTGCCTCTTCTAGTTTTCTACCACACTTACACTGCCTACCCCATGCCCTCATCTGGCGCCCACAAGGACAAACAAAACCACGCCCACAACCACAAGGGCAACACTTGCCAACAACGGTGTTGCCAACCTCTGCGTCGTCATTGGGTGGGGGGCTGAGATCTTCTTGGCAGTGTGGGGAACCGGGGGCTGGAAGGATGTCTTCCATGACAGCCACCACATCATCATGCATATCATCTAGTAAATCCAATTCATCGTCGTCGTCTTCTTGGTTATAATCGTCTCTATCACGTGCCACCATGAAACCTTTCTGCCCCATTCGAAGACCTTTTTGTGCCATAGAATGTCGGTGCAGAACGTATTCTTTCAGTATATGAAGCTCGGCCATACAATCGTAGGCGTAACAAAACCCTCTCTTGAGTAGTGCATGGTGGATGGCTTTACAAACGCGAGCGGATTGACCACCGGGTGGGAATAGCCGTACTCTAGTGTCGACACAAAACGAAAACATCTGCTCGTTGAATTTCTTGTGGCACATACTTCTAGTAGTCGTGGTATTGTCGCAGATTAATCGCGCTTCAAAAGTTGTAGGTGGCCCCCAGGCTGGTAGCATAATCTCACCCTCTAAAACGTTGCTACACCCATCGTCAAAAGGTAACCGCAACTGCAAACTAGACTTGACCGGTTTCATCACACGTACGTATTCCTGCAATTGGGCGAGGTCGCGGCGAGCGGAGGCAGACTGCTCTTCCGGCGTCATACTAACCCAATATGCTGGGCGGATATCACCTATGAACAAAACCCCACCATACACGCCATCTAGTTCCATGTCACTAGAATCTAAAGTATCGTTAGAAATACCTTCAGTTTCCGGTATAACATGCTCATCACCTTGTTGAAACATCGTCTTAAAGTACTCTTTGTGTGCCAACCGCCAAGCTAAGGAATACGGTACTTCTTCGGGTTTGCTCCAAAATTCTGCATCTTCGTTGGTAAAAGCCCTACGGTAAAGAAACATACCAGGTTCGATCCGTAGGCTGTTATCAAACAATCGCTGATCATAGCAGTGGAAATCGCATGTAGGAAACCAGGCACGTAGCAGAGGTAGGTGGGATGCAGGCGCGCAGCCGGTACAAATAACGTCGAACCACACCTTTCCATCTTGAGATTCCTCCAATCGCTTGCCTACAGTACTAGTTAGGAACTCTACCCAAGATAGGAAAATCTTACGTTGCCCCCAATGATAGGTAGTCTTCGACTCCCCCTTCCTGGTTCTAAATTCCATTTGCTTGGCCGATTCTACATCCAACACCTATAAATTAGCAAGATCAACAAAATACAAATTTGAAATACATTCATGATTACTACAACATTGGTTTTGAAAGAAAAAAATGTGAAAACAAAATGTACTCGAGCAAAAGGTCGTGCGTTGCTGGGGGACGAGGATGAAGGACCATGCTTAAAACGTTGCCATACGTGCGGATTACCGTTGACCGACTTGTAAGAAAAATTCTCCGCTCGCTGAAAATCTGGTCTTCTGTTGTAGCCTTGACAATCCGCGACGTATTCTTGCCTACCATTTTCGACATTCTGGCGCCATCTCACATTTTCCCGCAATATTTTACGTTTTCTAGTCCGCCTTTTATTTCCCATTTTGTAAACTGACTTTGAAATTTACGGAACTTTTACTACGACCTCAAAACTTTTCTACTGCCAATGGATTTGTGATGGTGGGGGAGAAGAATGTGGGGACCAAAGATACCGACCAATATTAACCATATTACGAACAAATCAAACACGCATTGCTACTAAATCTACTACAGACTCGACTGTTTTCGTTTCGACACGCATGACTACAGAACATGAAACATCGTGAAAAACATGCGGAATAGTTAGAAACAAAACCCTACGTCCGCAGAAACCGTTGTGTCGGTGTTGGCAACCAGAACGCCGATATTCTCGAACATAACCCGCGGTTTGCCACGCCTAACATCACCTTTGAGCTTTGGCTTTGAAGATCCTGTGTAGCTTAGGCGACGGTTTGCACTGCTGATGCCAGGTTGTCGGGCGTCCTTTTTCGGCTCCCATCCGAAATATCTACGTATGGGACGCGGCACCCAACTGTCTGAGAGGATTTTACCAGGGATGATGACGTCGGCGAATAATTTTTCGGCATTTCGTGCCAACACCACATGTTCCGCTGTCCAGGAATAACTAGCGTGCATCGTCTCACCGTGAACTGTGTCGTATGCAGACAAGACAATGGCAAACCTGATGTCGGAAGATCGTAACTCTGCTTCACTCGCCTCGACCAGTAGGTGATGTAGCTCCGACCCGCTTGTTTCTGCTGATATCTGATGTTCTATGATATTTGTTGCATGAATGATGGGCATGTAATTGACCGGTAACTGAGTAGAAAACGCACGTGGTTCTCCTTCCTTGGTCACGCGAGCTTGCAAAAGCATGAATGATACGTTCAGATCGATAAGCTTGTTACACCGTAAATTACCCAGTCGGACCAACAACACCGGTTGATCGTCACGTTTAGTTACTAACATAATCGGCGAAAAAATAATAGCCGGCCGAGGCTGTTCTAACTTTTTGACAATAGCCGCGAAAAGTACCACTTGCGAGAACAGTCCAAGAATTACTTGAAACTGTGACCACACAAACATCCAGAAAGCACCTGGACGGGGTATATACTCTGTACCTAAACTAAGCGACATCATGTGGGACAATGCGATATGAAAACTAACGCGTAACCTCAACATAAAATCTGAATGTAAGAAATCGTAATCTATAGCGTCGGGCTCGAAGAGCTCATCTAGGTCATCTTTCAAATGTTTTAGGCAATCTGACCCATCCAAAGATATGAAATCGTGAACAAATGGTGCTGTTATGAACGCAAGAAGGCCCGCCGCAGAAATGAACCAAAGGAAGAAATAGATAACGATTCTAGCGGGCTCACATGCAAGAAAACAGTAGAATAGGTTGTCTCGTAGTCGCATGTGCTTGTTCCCGTCAAATTTGAGAACCATGCGCTTGACGGCGTCACGGGGATGTTCAAAAACTTCTGGAACTATGGTCTTGCACTCCGGGTCTATACAATGGCCTACCTTTTGCCGCTTCCGACAGCTGAACCAATAGGTGCGCCAGCTAGAACTATTCCCATGTGCAAATCCAGTAGCGCCGATTTCTGATTTGAAACTGGAATTTTGTTGAATCCAGTCCCATATTTGCACAGATGTTCGTGGTCCTTTCACTGCATGTATGGGATCTAATAGTATTTCTGGTACTTCCTGACCGGCACGGAAATATAGTAGTATAGGAAAACCGTGCCCCCAACCAATGATTTTGGGTATAGACGATGCGATCTGCTGCCCGTCGATTTTCATTACTAGAAATCTGTGCGCTAGCCCCTCCGCGTGAATGCGATCTGTAACCTGCATAAGCTCGTCGAGTAATCTCGCACAGTGTTGGCACTGCTCCTTGTAGACCTCGACTATGACATCTACGTTATCGTGCCATACCATTTTGGTAAAATGGCTTGCCTTACGTATCTCCTTAATAACACTCTCTTCCTGTAGAGCGGCGTGGGCCTCTGCACCGTCCTCAGTATCTTCTGTTGAAAAACGCGACTGATCCACCTCATCAACTTTCACTAGTGGCATATCCGACTGTACAGTATCGATTTCTTGCTCCGGTGTGAATCCACCGTGAAAATGTTTGCGTTCGTAACATAAAGACAACAACATACCAGGTATGCCGAACGGTAGCATGCAAGAAAGCAATCCCAGGACAAATAGATTGAGACCGACTGAACGGAAGAACCAACCCTGGTTGGGCATTGCTGGGAACTTCTTGAGCATGGCTACAACTATAAGAACTGTTGCGAAGATCCAGCCATGCCACAGATAGAACAAAATGCGGAAACCGGTTATGGGTATGATAATATTGAACGGCCAAACATACCGCGATGTCACTGGATCTTTTTCGATCTACACAATTCCACAACAAAATTTTGTGACAATAAAAATACGCTGGTACGACGAAAAACATTTGCACCCCTTGTTCAAACGCCTAAAACAATGCGCTTGATCTGATTTATGGTATTTCCACCAAGAGTGCCCCACATCACAAACGTAGCAAAACATTTCACATCCATCGCGATGCGCTTTCCATGCTGGTCAACTAACTGTTGGAAGGCCTCTGCCTCTCGCTCACCCAATGAATCAGTTTCTGCGAGAATACGCGCATATTCGATGCCGATTAGTTGGGATTTGCGTGCTGCGTTGGCCGCTGCTGCCGACACTTCTGGGACATCCCCGCCACTCAACCTGTGCCTGTACAAAAAATATCAAAAACATTTTTGTGACAAACCAAAATGTATGTCATTGACTTTCGAAAATAAAATCGTGTATACACTTTTGGTTACAATTCGCCGTGAATGGCGGCACAATATTGACACCCATTAACATCGTTGACAGCCATTGCGATTGATTCAACATTAAGAGGGGACAACGGAGTGGTCGCGTAGGCGCGTGCGAGTCGGAAATGATATCTTAGATATTCACCATGCGCTAGAAAAAAATCAATCCAACCTCGACAACAAACGTAAACCAAAACTTTGACAAAAAACAAAAAGTTAAAAACATTGAAAAATGTATGATTGTACCGTTATAAACTTTGTCCCCGTGCTCTCCATCCCATGCATCTCTTATGCATTGCGGCGTTAAACCAAACAACATGGCGGAAAAACTTTGAAGAGAACGCTGACTGGAATAATAGAATTGCTTATGATGACTGCAAAAACGCACATAATTTCACCATGATACACTTAACAAATGAACACGAAAATAAAAATGACGATACCCGGGATTGAACCGGGATTGTTGCGGCCACAACGCAACGTCCTAACCATTAGACGATATCGTCGGATGTTAACCGACGATGCGAATACCACTACAACAACAATTTGAAGTATAAACATGACGATATCAATAAAAAGTTAAAGGTTTTTACATTAGCACGTGATTTTAAACGCTTGTTTTGGACATCCTGTCCGGTGATGGTGAACAGTATTTTTCTCGAAAAAGTTCTTGGATTTTTTGTGGTGACGGAATGGCAGAACCCAACTCTTCTCTTATGTTTGGAGGCACATTATGCCATCTTTTCCACGCAAACCATCCTCCTATTGCCATAACCAATCCCCACACAGCCAGCAGTATCACAATGGTGACCCACGTCGGTAAACCACTGTTTTCCTCGCGGATACTCTCTAGCTCTATAAGTTGTTTTTTGCTAAGGTAGAGAGTGCCTGTTGTGGGCGGCAGCAATGACACAAGATTAAGACCAGGCTGACGTAAGGAATTTGAGCTTGTACCAAGTTCTGCTAGTTTTTCATCTACAGCTTCGACGAAAGACGAAGGCGCGCTGGCGACATTTGCCAATTGGGTCGATAACCTAAACACAATAAATGCTAAATTTTCGTGTAATCACTAACAAAACAAAAACTTTGAACAGAAAATTGTGGAATGAATGTACGTTTCAGTGTCGTCGTCGTCTGCTGCTGCTGAGACTACAAACACGGAATACCTGTAACTTGAATACCCCAGTCCTGATTTTCATACGAAAAATAAATTCAACAAAATAGGAAAGTACTAGTAGTATCTATTATTTTTTGT
>JACLAD010000018.1_pt1 | contig 26465 bp, 32 predicted proteins | sample 8027901 | NCBI WGS metagenome assembly JACLAD01 (sample SAMN15725071, study PRJNA655200) | protist metagenome | isolation source: fluorescence activated cell sorting (FACS) single amplified genomes of... | place: Spain: Blaines Bay Microbial Observatory, Mediterranean Sea | collected 2016-07-05 | reverse complement strand
TGTCATTTTGCATACAACAAAGTTACGAACTACAACTACAGATCTGCTAATTTGCTAACTGAGTGCGACATCACATGAATTCTGACTGCAACAAACCACACCGGTTGACAACACCTGCACAAAAGAAAATCTTTTGTGAATACAATATGTACTTTAAATTAAAATCTATGTCAGGTTTTCAAAATCTTAAAAACTAGGAAATTTGCTGTTCTCAAATTTCACATTTTCATCAATTTTTGTGCGCTTGGTAAACAGGTCGTTACATTTTACCAAATATTTGCACGTTTATCGTTTTTGTGGTAAATATCAATACATGTTATGGTTTTTTATTGCCCACCACGTTGTTTTTCGTGGACTTCGATGACAGCACCATTGCCAAGTTGATAGTATGCTAAAGTCATCGAGTCGTTCATCCAGTCACCAGTAGCATGCGACTTCAATTTCATCTTACTCATCAGCAAGCCCGGGACATTCGGCGCAATCATGGATTTCAATGTCTTTACTGTTTCGGAGCAGGGACATTCGATGTTAACGTCTTGCGGCGGGTCTAGGATCTTAATGGAATACGTAAGAGTACCTAAACATGTAAAAACACAAAAGTTGTAAAGAGAAAATCTGAAAAATGAATTGCTGCGAAATTAGATGCTGTTTTAACTTTTGTATGTTTTTTGTGTTGATTTGATTTTGCGAAGATTTTTAAGTACCTGGATTTTCTTCTGCGAATGTTGCCGCGGCTTCGTCGGCCCCTGGGCCATCGTCCACCCTTTGTCGTTTAGCCGCTGGTTCCTCCATCGTAGCATCCGTCATTGCAGGTACTTGCGTAGCACCACTCAAACTACTACCATAAGCGCCGCCTTCCAAGGACTGCGCGCCGGGAGCCGCGATGCCTCCAGTAGGGGGCGCGGGGGGCAACCTGGCTGCGGCGGCGTCAGGATTGTACACACTAAATTTCAAAACCACAAAAACATCATCAATTCCACAAAAAATAACAAAAATCATGTACGAAATCAACGTTTTACTGTACAATTTTACTTTTTGTACATGATTGTTGTTATTTTTTTTACCTATGCGCAGGACCAGCATCAGCACCAGCCTCTCGGGCAGCAGCTTCAGCAGCCCCAGATGCCGCTTCGATAATCTGTTCCTCGATAGTACCTTAAAAATACAAAAATCATCGACGAAATAAATAATTTTAATACTTTTTGAATGTTTTTGTAGGTTTTAAAAATGTCGTATAAGGAAAAGCATACCGAAAATATCGGGACGCTTGTTGACAAAGGTGAGCAAGTTCGCTTCCACATCGTCTGCGAAAGCCGACTCCTTCCTTGCCTCTTCCAAAATCTAACAAACCAACAAAAACACATAATAACATGCATTATATCAAATCATTAAAACAAATTTCTAAGCGTTCACGTTGTCGTTTTGTACAAAAAAATGATTGTGAAAAAAAAGTACCTTGTTTTTCTGGTCTTTCCATTGAGGATCCAACAACAGAATCTTGAGATGCTTGGACATTTCGTCGGCGGGAACCTAAACAACAAAACCGTATTTTAAAATCTTTTTATAATGAAAAAATATCAATTTTGGTTTGTTTGTGAATGTTTTTGTAGTCGTTTTTGTGTTTCGATGAGTTTACCTGCTGCCCGGTGATGGGACACGTCATCATACCAACCTTGCCAGCATGCGCAACGCGCTTTTGACGGACATAATCTAAATCGCAAAAAATGTATAAAATGAAAAAATAAAATTGAAAAAGTTAGAACAAAATAAAGTTTCGTAAACGATTTGTTTTTTTAAAGTTTTTGTGGTACCTTTTTTGATAACCATCGGCTTGTCCGCCGGTAGCGGAATAGTAGCCTTGAGCTTCTGCTCTTCCTCCTCCTGAAAACAATTTTTTTGAAAAACAAAATCGTTACAGGGAAACCACATCTAAAAAACTAAAATGCATGACAAAACATTTATTTTTTACGTTTTTGGTAATTTTTTACGAAATTTTTGAAATCGTACTTTTTTGTTCTTGGCAGCCTCCTCCTCGGCTGCCTTTCGAGCCTCCTCTTCTTCCTCGGCCTGGCACAAATTACAGAAATCAAAAATACCAAGCAAAATCATTAAAAACATGCAAAATTAAATTGTTTTGATGTGTTTTAAAAAGGTTTGAATGACTTTAGGGTACCTTTTTGGCTGCGGCGGTCTCTTCGTCCTCCTCGACGTCCATGTCTTCGTCCTCGAGGTCCATCTCCACCTCGCCTTCGTCCTTTTCCTTCAGGTTTCGTAGTTTTCGAGTTTGGTTTGAGTGCAGAAAACAACGCAAAATGACGCAAAAGAGTTAAAAAACACTGTGCTGAAACTAAGGCCAAGCCTTCGTTTTGTTCTGGAAAGTTTTGTTTTTGGAAAACGCGCCCGCCACGGACTGCTGAAAAAGACGCGATTGGCCCCACGGCCATTACGTTTGACATGCTTGATGAAACGAAGCTTCCAAGGCGTTTTCCGCAATCATGCGTGCTGCTTGAAATGATAATTTCATCTCCTCTTCGTCGGCGCAACCACATAACGACGTCACACTTTGATGTACCACGCACTCACTAATACAAGCAGTTTTACTTTTGCAAATTGTTGCGTAATTTTGTGATATCGTACCGGCTCCGGTACAGCCTTCTTATCCAAGGCCTCAGGCGCTTCATCGTAATGCCTCAACGTGCTCGGGTCAATCGGTGCCGCCAACCTAAAAATTCAAAAACAACAAAATTACAATACGAAAAGGACGTTTTGTTGTAAATGTTGTGAAAAACTTGTAAAAACAATTGAATAACGTACGCTAACTCCTCATCTTCTTTGGTGAATTCGATGGTCTCTACGGGGACGAAATCGTGCCAGTCGATCATGGCCATAGCCTCTTTTTCAGCCTCTTCTCTTTCTTGTTTCGACTACAAAACAATGCACAAATCATCAAAATACAATTGTTTTGATTTGTTTGGTGTATATTTTGAAAAAAGTTGGAATGTTTGTTTTATTAAAGCGTACTGCTCGCTCGGATTCGACCTTCTCCTCCCAGTAGAAGCGGTTCATGGCATTATCGAGGAGTTCTGGGATTTTTACAAATTGTCACGAACGACAAAAATGAACAAGAAAAATTGAAGGGGGGCTTGAAAATATATTTGGAGGACCGGGGGTTGGCAGCTTGATGAGATCAAATTTGGAAAGCGCGCCGCCGATTTGACATTTTCAGGCTCCGATTTTACGGCGTTTAGAGCCGTACAAAAGTTTTTTAGGCATATTACCAGCCTTGAATACGTACACGGATGCGTTGATAGAGCAATCCGCCATATAGACGTACTCTAAACTTTGAATACAACTTGTCAAAGAATACAACACCAACCTCCAGCACACAACCAATATTGCAATTGTAAAAACTAAGAAAAATTGTGAAAACGTACTCTGATCGTCGCTCAAATACTCCTCCAACTTGGCGGTATCCTCTTTCGACGGCATCAGGCACTTTGTGTACGCATCCACCAGTGAAGTGAAGAAACCAAACAACGTATGCCTATACATAAAACAACACACAAATTTCAATAAAAACATTTGTATTTTTGTTTAAAAGTTGTCGTAATATGTTTTGTAATTTTGTTTTTGAGTTGTTGAAAATGTACGTTGGTTTCAAGAAATCGAACTGCGGATTTCTAGCCTCACGCTGACTAAGCCCACTAAGAAATTTCTGCCCATTCCTCGCCACAAACTGCGCTGCTAGTTTGATAATGTCTAAATCCATACTAGTGATAAACGGCTGAGTTACTGAAAAGACTTCTTTTGGTGGAGGTTTTAGGTCTTTTTTCATCATGTCCTCCCCCATGGTGAGCATCTTTTGCTGCTCCTTCTTAGCTTTTTTTTCAGCCTCTTTTGCTTTCATATCCTGAATTGCTTGAGGTACCTCAGGTTTAGATTCAGTTGTATCCCCGGCTTTATATTTCTGTACCATATGATCAAAATACGCTCTGTAGGGATTGTCATCTTGTAAGAAAGTAAATTTTTGAGACTGTTCTTTCATAACGCGCTGTTCAAATTCAGGACCACATTTCGCAACAAAACTGGCGGTTTTGTCGACGACCCCCTTGATGTCCGGGGGAGGGAAGATCAACTTTTTCTTCTCTTCCGGCATCTTGTAATTTTTGTTTATTTACTATATTTACCTTACGTTGTTGTTTTTGTTTATATTTTTGTTTATTTGTTGTATGTTTACTATATTTTACAATTTGAAATATTTCGCCGTATTTCTGTAATGTTGTTGTAATCGTTAATGTAGACAATTTCAAAAAAATTGATTTTAGGTTTTTGGTTGGAAATAGTTTGTTTTGTAGTAGAAGTAGTAGTGAGGGTGAGGGGTGGACCAAAAATTTCAACCAAATTACAAACGCATACAAAATTATCATCTACCAAACACGTGTTCGCACTTCTATCTGACAAAACTTTTCTACGTACTAGACAAACCACGCTTACAACATTCAAGCAGACTGTGATTCCAAATTGTGTAAAAAGTTCAAATCGATTGATACTATGATATAAATAATGAATTAGGAATTTCAAGAAATTGCAATGGTGCAGGACTTTCTGTGTATAGATCCTGTAAGTGGGCGTTCAGCCGGCGCCATCCTCCTCCGTCCTTCAACATCCTCACCCAACTTTTGTAATGTATCATTTACAAACTCCATACCAAACTTAGTACGTATCCTATGTAGCAACCTCTTATGGATGTCAACCTTCCATACTTTCACAGCAAGATATAGCAGGTCGCTTACTTCATCTTCGCTGGTGCATATTGTTAGTAGAGAACCCACTGTTACTATGTCTGGAAGTATGCGCTTACAAGCCATTTTGGTGAGTAATTGGTATGTAGAAATGACGTCCCCACTATTTGCGTATGCGGTGAGAACTGTGGTGTAAGTGACGACGTTTGGTTTTGCAGACTGCTTTTCCATTTTTGCAAGAACTGCTTCCGCGCCTGGACCGTCTAAAGCTGTAGCGTATGCTCGTATTAGAGACGTATACGACATTGGATTGGACCTTGCTGATGGAAATGCTTGTAGCAACTTGCCAAACCATTCTTCTGCTTGGCGGATATTTCCTATACTTGCATGGGCTGATAGAACGCCGAGATAATGTACGGAATTTGGTTTTACAAAACGTTTTCTCATGCATGTGAACCATTTTTCTGCAAGGAGAGGTTCATGTGCTGTGGCGCAGGCGTTAATAACAGCACCATATGCGTGTATGTCCGGCGGTATTCTTGCTCTTGACATTCGTCCTAAAACTTTAACAGCTGCGCTTACCTCTCCTCGCCGTGCCTGCGCTGTGATTAACGTATTGAAAGCATGACTCGTAGGCACGTGCCCTTGTCTAGAACTTTTTTCTATCCATAAGTTTGCCGCCCTATCATCCCCTAGCCGTGCTTGTGATATGGCAACTTCCCCTATAGTTTGATTCTTGGCCGGTTTGAATCTATTAACAGGTGCACGGTTTTGATAAGAATTGGATGTAGTTTCGTTCTTGGCTGGGCGTAATTTGTGGAATGGTACCGGCTTTTGGCAAGAACTAGAGGCCGGAGGGTATTGAGGCGGGGGCGGGGGTGGCTTGGGCCGCACCACACAGGAAAACATCCGCCTATGCATGCTACCTACATTTTTACTTCGACTGATTGTTGAAAAATTTTGTGTGAGCCACAACGAACGATTTTCAAATTTTGTACACAAATCAGCCACACACCAAATCGGACAAATCGATACAAATCTCAAGATTTTTTAACGGTGCTATGGATGGTTTTTCAAACAAAATTGGGTAAATCTATTCAGGCACGTAACAGCATTGTAACAAATGCCTACGCCACACTGACAAAATGATTATTTGACTAAAATATTCAAGTATTTAAGTAGTAATTATACTGTACTACCAAATTCAAATAAGGCATACATAATACAAAGAAATATTGACTAACCTCTACAGCTATAAAAAGAGTGCTTTTTGGACGTCAGACTGTAAAGTGGGGGAGTTCAGGAAAATGCCGTCAGAACAAGTGGACGTGGCTGGTTTTGCCCAGCTGGTCATCGCGGGGCTGGAGAGGTTGCTACTTGCACTTCGTTGGCCGCTCACGTTTGAGTGCCTACTCACGCCTGCATGGATCTGTACATCACTCTCTTTGTTCAAAAACTCTGATTTCCTTCGCAATTCTATGAGTTCTTCGCTGTCAGTACTACTCCTGGCTTTTTCAGATAGGGATAAGGCTGCCTGAGCGCGGTTTTTAGCAAAGGCTCTTTTTTTCATCTTGTCCCTCTCAGTCATGCCCCATAAGGCAAATGGCATCAGGGCGATGTGCATGGCGATCCATGTGACGAAGATCCATTCGCATGGGGAAGTACCTCCAAAGGAGTGTTCCGCTCCAGCCATATCGTACGCTGTAAACCCTACTAGAACAAGATCTCCAAACGCCATAAAGAACAAGAACCACGACCACCCGCTTGGCCAATGGAGTACTGTAATTTTACCAAGATCGTCATCTTCGTTCTTCTGCCGCCTGAAACTAGGAAAATTCGTCTTTTTGATTGTCTTCTTTCTAGTTTTAGGTTGGTATCCCGTTTGCTTGGCAACCTCCGGAAATTGTGTGTAAAATTCTAACTGCAAGTGTCTAGTGGTATACTCATCGATGCAAGCATCGATCCAAAAGCCTACCGCATGTGCTACCGCGTAACATGTCAGTAGCGCAAATGCACTCACCGCGAAAAACGTATGGTACAAAGAACCACTATAGTCTAGTAAATTCCTCATACCATTCGAATACGCTGGAAAAGTTACATCTATAAAATATTCTTCACGGTCTGCATCCCACGCTATCTGCTCCCCATACAAGACATTTGGATCATCGCCTACGTTGTTTAGAGGGAACCATGCTACTAGTATGACGCATATAACGGCAGGTAGCCCAAAGAAGTAATGGCAGTAATGCAACATAAACACCGCCCATTTGAGCATTTTGATCTTTCGTCTCTTAGGATCGCCTTCTAGGCGGAGCCGTTCTACCACGGCGTCCACGGAGAATTTTGTATGTTCGTCAGTCCGTCCCCAGTGCATGTATATTAGGAAGGGTATCAGGGCTATAGAAAGGCCGGTAACAATCCAAGCGGAACCTTCTGGCTTCATAAGGGCGAGGTATTGACTCACCTCATTCCACAAAAAGTTATCCACATTGAATTCTAACCGTAGGACAGTGTCGTAACGTAGACGTCTGTCGTAGGGGCAGGAGGCAGCTATATAATAGAGACCGCCGACGAAGGACCCGCCGGCAACCAAACCCAAGAAAATGAGTAGGATGGGATAGCGCGGCATAGGAAGGATTCGTGGGGGCCGTGCTACAACCTGCATTTTTGCGACCATCTTGTCCACTTTATGCTCGCAGAATTCTTTTCCTACGACGGGGACCTCGCCACATTCACTACATGCAGACAGGCCCGATATAGATCTGACGATCTGCATCTTGGTAATTGTAGCATCGACGGTTTTGGTGAAATTGCAAGAGCTGTCTGGACTTGCCTGGAAAAGTAACAAATTCAACAAATTTCTTGAAACTGTCTGTCGCGGTAATTATTTAAAACGTAAATTGTTTATTATTTCGAGGTTTTTAAGGTTGTGAATGCGTTTTTAAGGTTATGAATGCGTACGGAGCTGCTCGTTTTTGCGTCGCTAGTAGATGCCTGCTTCACCCCGTTGTATTTGACAATCACAGGTGACTGTGGTAGGGGCGCTTCAAGGTCTATGATTATAGGTACTCCGTGTTCGTCGACTGGCATGCTAGAACCAGATGAACTGGATAAATCAAACCTGTAGTTTGACATTCAAAATGTATGAGAATCATAGAAACCAAGTAAAAAGAAGGTTGAAAACTATCTACGCACAGTCATTTCGCTAAAATTCAAATTCCCTTGCTCAAACGTATTAATGGTGTTGTTTGTCATGCGGCGCGTCTGATTTTCAAACACCATCACCCCCCCTATTTCCAGATCACCTTGCGCGGTCATTCTGATTTCGATATTCATGTGCTATTCTTTACTTATTTCCAAAATTATTGAGACTGGTCCGACTGATTATACTACTTGTTAAATTTTGATTAATTATTGTTGGTTGTAAAAACTTTTCCAATTACTGCAAAAATGTGTAGCGTTTCAATCATTTAGTATTGTTATTGCTTGTATATCAGACGGATTTATGTTAAAATTATTGAGGTAGTATTAAATTGTAAAAATTGCGTTCCAAAATTGCGTTTCAACGATTGAATTGTTCTTTTCTCAAAGCGGATTTATGAAGTTGTTCAATTTGTTTAAGTATGCAAAATTACTAATACCAAATTGAATATTGACTTATTGTTGGATTGATGTTCTTGTTACTTGTAACGATGCTTGAAAAAAAGACTATGCGTCGATAAAACAAACTTGTGCGCCAGCCGAAACTTTGCTGGTTAGTTTTTTTGGATTTTGATTGATGTGGCTCATTTACAGAAACCTACAAAAACTGTTTGTTGGATTGTTATCAGTTAATTTGTATTAAACATTTATTTTTTGAATCGGATGTTTTTCAAATTTTGTTAGTTAACAAAGTGTTTGTTGGTATGTAGGAAAAAATGGTTGGGTGTTTTTTTTTTTTTGAAAAAATGGGAACAGTTTGGAAACATGTTATAAATGGGGAAATGGTTTGATATATGTAAAAAGAAAACGACGCGTTTTCAGTACCGATTGTGTAGTTCGTAGTCGGCAAATTGGTGTTTGTAGTTTTTTTTCAATTTTTACCACGTGCGTTTTAATTTACGACCAACAAAAATGTTTTTTTACTTTTTTACATTACAGTGCAGACGGGGACAATACACACTTAACTAATTTTTCGAATTTTCAAAATTTGAACTACAACTTCACTACAGACTGCACAACTACCAACATGAAGTTTTGATGCAGTTCTTCTTAAAGAACATGAGTATGCATCATTTCAGTGTATTAGATTTTCAAAACCTCTTTGGTTGACTTGGCCGCCACTCGTGCAGCCGTCATCCCAGCAGCCTTGGGCGCCGGTCTTGCTGGCATCGATTTTGTCGATATCGTCCTCTGTGCTATTTTCCTCAACACAAATGACATATCAATATCATATGTCAACCTGTTTTATTACTAAAAAATAAAGTTTAGACAAGAACAATGTACCGGGGTGCGATGCCCTGCGCATACGAGATCTTTCTTGGGGGTGCGCTGTTGCCGCTGCCTAAAACTATGTCATTCCGTATCTCAACAACAACATTACTTGGACAACAAATTCATACAAAACCGTATTAATTTTTATTCTGGTACATTGAAAAATTGTCTGTAAACTTAAAGTTACCTTTCGTAAATGTGCTGTGCCCGAGCGGTCTGGTATACCGACCTCGCCCCGTCTTGCGGCGATTGATCCCATACCCATCTAGTTATAAGCATAAAAAAAGAAAACCAATAATTTTCTTTAGTTCAATTGTATCATTTTTACAAATATGGTTGAAAATTTGAATGTTTGTGGTACTTTAGATGCACGGCGTTCTGGTTGCAGTTTTTGTGGTGGCGGTATGACAGCCGGAACCGGGGGCGGGGATGAATCTGGATCAGGATCTAGAGAACGGTTGTAGAATAACGGGGGTGGTGTAAATCTGTTTTACACAACAAAAAAACACAATTATTGCACAAAAAATTAATACTTTACAAGAAAGTGGTAAAGAAAATATTACACTGGAGTGCCAAGAGAAAGCGGACCATCATCCATCATCAAAACGTGCTTCTGCTCTTCGTAGGGCAAATCTACTTTTTTGTCTACATACGTTATCTGCGCTTTCGACCTCACAAATCACAAAACACAAACAAGTAAAACGTTAATACAGCAAGTTAAAGAAAAAAATGTTTTTGAGAAAATAAAATGATACGTCGGGACTTGCGTGTGCTCAGGTTGGTCCTCTTCATGTTGTTGTTCGAGATCCGCTTTTTCGACCATCGTTTCTACGGCTTCATCCACCTATATTTAACGACAAATTGGAAATAACATTTGATGGAAATAAATCAATACAAATGAAATGTTTTGCGATAACTTTTGAAAAAGTAAATTTACTTTTGTAGCTATCTGCAACTCGTCACTGGTGCTCGGTGAATCCGCCGCCAGCCGCACCCTTTTTTGCCAAAACAAATTTAAATTGTAAAAAGTAAAACTTATTCAAAAAATGAAAATTTTCTATGTTTTGAAATGTCTTCATGTACGTTTTATATGTTTTCGTTTGTTTATGTGAGTAAGTGTTCTCGCTTACCGAAAGTGAGCGTCAAGGTGGGCTGCCGCTGGGGTTCCATCTCTGCATGCCGTCAATGGCAATCGTAACCTCCTTTACAAATGAACATACATGACAACACTATGTTATAACTTACAAATATGAGAGCGTGAAAAGAATGCGAAAGATAGTAAAATCGTACTTGTAAGGAATCTCGCGAGAGGCTTTAAGCAAATCGTCGGACAAGTCGATACACCCAGATGCCATCACAAAGGCCTGTCCTGTATAATTTTCTTCGTCCTCAGGTGTGGCACCCATGCGAGCAATGGCAGAAATACGTAATGCGACTTTTCCATCGGGGGCTTGTTTGAATGTAAGAGCTTTGCCGTTGCCACCAAAATCTAACACCCCCCTGTACCATTCAATCTCCCTGAAAAATATTGTTATCAATCAAGCAAAATTTTTGAAACCGAAATTTTTGAATCAAGTTGTAAGAAAAAAGTTAATTTGCATTTCTGTAATAAAAAGTACTTGTCATCATGGACGTCAAATGAGAAGAAACCCTCTGCAGAAGCGTAATTTTGTATGTTCCCGTAAGCATCTACATTTTTTTCTTTGCGAGATACCGGTTGTAGTACTACTGGAGGGCAATCTGTTAGCGATAACGTCAGTGCTGCACTATGTAAGGGACTGTTCAGTAACAAAGAACGTGGCCTATGCACCGTCACCTTTTGAACAAGAATTTCCACGGTATATTGCGTTTCCTGTACTGTCATGGCTCGTGTTATAATCAATTTGTAAAACTTAATCTCTGTCACAAATTGTATGTTTTACAACAAACACGTACTGCTTACAAAACCGATACAACATACCAATTTACAACAGAATTCAACCACGTACGACAAATTGATGAATGTTTTTATACAATACAGAATATTACTTCGTACAAGACGTTGTTCGATTTTCTTGTTGGTAAAATGTTTAAGGATTTAGGTTATTGCAGATATGAATTAGGAAGATCAAAAATTGTATGCAATGCAGTAATTATGTAGTTGTTAATTGAAATAGTGACTTAGTTTTTTAGGTAGTTCGATGCATTCTAGTTGTAGATATCATCGATGTCAGAGTCATCATCGATAACATGACGCTTGGCGGGGGAGATCCTAGTGCCTCTCTTCTTGTATCCAGTTTGTTTGTTGACCGAATGACCTAACATACAAAACATCAAAATCAAAAACATCACAATGTTGACAAAACAATATGATTTTGTTAAGAAAAAAAATAAAAAGGTACCTTTTCGGCGAGCAGGAGTGGTGTTGACAGGAGTTTCTTCCTCGTTCCAGCAGAAATTCGTGAAGAATCCGCCGGCCGCTTCCCCATGATCGCTGGGTCTATTGTCTAGAACCGGACTACATTATTTTATAATTTCATACACAAAAAATTGAAAAGAATGCATTGATTTTAAATAAATGTTACGACTAAAAAAGTTTTGATGGTTTTTGTAAAAAGTTACCTGTCGCCACGCTTGGGTCCCTTGTCATCCGGGTGCGGATTGGGCCTGCTACCCCGCCTTACATAGCCCGTGGATCGATTCTGTTTTTTGTCAACAAAAAGCAATACAAAATCAATAATTATTCTCATGACTGTGATTTTGGTGTGGGATCGTAAATTTGTGAATGCTTTTACAGAGTCATGGCTGTCACGTCGGCTACCGCGTTTGCCACTCCGGCGGGCTTCCTTCTCAGCTTTTTTCTTCTCCTTGGCCGCCTTTTTCGCGTCTTTCTTCTGCTGCTTCCTATCCGCCAATGACGGCATCGCTATTTTCATTTTGAAAACGAACAATAAATGTTGAAACGTTTTGAAAAATAAACAACCATGATTTTAAGGTTGACAAAGTACCTTTTGTGTATGGTTCGGGCTTGCCCTTGCGCCGAGCGATCTTGTTCTGTTTGCGCATGTAGGCGGTTTCGACGTACTTCTTGCCGTCGGCGTCAACTTTGATTACCGCGCCTGTGCCTGTCTTTGTATCTTCATCAAACCACGATCTTATAACAAAATATTACACTGCAAACACGCTTCCAGATAACAATTCTATATTTTTGCTGAAGAAAATTTTGTTGAAAAAAATTTATAAAATGTAGGATAGTAAGCGTACCCGAGCAGGCCGAGCATAGGTTCGTCTGTGTCACGAATAGGTAGGAAATAGACCGTCAACCATAAATGTACTAGACCCCAGAAAAACATCCAACCTGCCATACCAAATGACAGGAGTGTCATCGTCGGATTGGAAAGATCTCCTAAAAGCATTCCGGCAAAGAGCCAGTAGCAAAAAGTACGGACTATCTGGACTGCAAAACGTTCATACCATACCGGGCGCAAACCCCAGTTAAACTCTTTTAGTTCGTATCTAAACAATAGGAAGATCAGAATGATGTTGATGAGGATGTTAGATGCTTCGGTAACTACGAGCAGCCAATCCGGGGGGATGTTACAGTAGAAGAAAGTGTTGAAGAACACCGCGCCGCCGATATTGTTAGTACGGGAATCATCAGCCCATTGCTGTAAACCATTACTGGTAAAGCAATTGTCATTGAGGTTGAACGCCGGTGGGGAAGGATTATCAGCGGTAATCTCGGGTTGACCAGCAGCGGCGCCACGAAAGTAGCCATGTAAAGTCATGCGTGAGACGGGATCGTCAGCAAAAGCACTGCTGCCGCTTGGGAAATCTCGTACTTCTAAATCAAGGTCAACCGTTTGTCCACATCCACCATTCGCACCAAAATTTAAATAGTCATTCAACGTATTGAACGTTGTAATCCTGCTCACACTAGGACGGACTGCAAGGTCATTCACGTTCGAGCACAAATTACGCAAAGGACCGCTGCCCACAAGCCATTCAATCATACTCACCGGCAAGCCATATTGGTAGCTCTTTGCTTTGCTGAAATCCGTCGTACGTTTGCCGCGAAATTTACTACGGTGCTTGTACAAATTGTCTACCTCCGTTTTGCTCATCTTTTTGACTTCTATATGCTTTTCCTCTGGCCCAATAGTAGTCTTGTGCTGGCGTTTGTGGGGTTTGGCATCATGTAGTTTTTCGAGCAATGAGGAGGATCGAGTTCCAGGAACACAAAAACCTAAATTACATCTCAACGGAATGGTTGTTACATCGGTTTCGCATTGGCCTGGGTTTCGAGGAACTGCAAAATCAATTTGGCAGCCAACATTTTTTTGACAATCTGCATCCTCCCTGCAGTACTTACGCAAGAAGAAATCCGCATTGACCTTGCTAAAACCGGACACGTTAAATGTCGGCACCCCCGCAGCTACGAGGTCACCATCCTCTCCCCGTGCATAAAAAAGATGGTCTAGGTTCAAATCATCATCCGTATGAGGGAACTGAGTTGTACGGTACAACTGAAAGTCATCCGGCAACAGGGGCCATGCCACAATCGACACAAATAAAGCAAGATTGTATGCGAAAAAGTAGAGGATGGGGACAACGCCGCCAAGAAACAGGAACCAGGACATTTTGGACTGGGCGCCGATACAGGGGCAATCTGTGAGAAACCTACAGCACCCATGCTCCTTTTTTTCATCGGCGAGAGCATCTTCAATCATGAACTAATTTTAATCCAAAAAAAACTTTTCACACCACTTTCATGCTTTTTTAGCTGTCATTTGGTAAAAATATTGTCTTTTTGATGGTTTTGCGAGAGAAAATGAATTATTGTACCTTGTCGTCATATTTTGCGGCTTCGGTTCGGCGGCGTTCCACATCTACGATCGTACCTCTACCCCCGATGATAATTTGCGACTCCCTATAAGATTAAAAAATGTAAAAAGTACAAAATGTTTTATTACAAATGCGCTGTTTGGTTATGCAAAATCGTATTTTCTTTAAAGAAAATATACGAGGAGTTTTCAGAGGTCACTGTTCCGCTGCTTGATCCGCTCCCACTTGACCTGGCACATATTTAAAAATTTCAACAAAACATTGACATAAACATGTATAAATATAGTTATAAACACTTAGTTTGGCGATATTTTATACAGAAATGTATGTTATTTTGTTGTTACGAGTTCGAGTTCGAATTGGAGCTTGTCTGGGAGGTGTTCGATGTAGAGCTATTACTGCTTGTGTTGGACGTTGGGCTTGAATTCGACGTCGAACTTATATATAAAAAAACATAAACTTCATAACGCAAATCATGTATTTTGCAAGAAAATATGTGGATTTTCATTGTTTTTTGTGGTTGATGTAATGATTACCTATTGGAACCACTGGAGCCGGAGGAGCTACCGCTGCTCGAGGAGGAGCTCTCCTGCTTCTTGCGACTGCGGCTATAAAACGGCATGGTGCTGATTACTCTTTCTAGTTTGATTCAATGTTTTGTTGGTTCGTTAATACAAAAAGTTTTGATGTTTTTGTGCAGATAAGAAAACTTGCTTTGAGAAAAGAGGTTTGTTTGGATACACAAATACAAAAGGGGAGAACGATTTAACACACTGATTAAGTACAATATTACATTTTTTACAACGGCAACAACAATGTGATGTGGAATTTGCATTATACTATGTACTTCTCTTGACAATGTCAGAAAACGTATGTGATGCTACTTGCTGTACAAATATTGAGGGTAGATTATAATGTAAATAAAAAAGATTATTGCAAACAAGTCGGCAAATCATTAGGGTACATTTGCCGCAAATGTTCCCGATATTATCGTACAAATGGATCGTTACGTCTAAAAAACAACTTTTATAAACAGATGTGTTTATTTCTTCACTCTGCTGATTCTTCCGTAATGGACACGACTGATTTTTCATCCGTTTCTGTACTTCCCCGCCTTGTCGCCACACCCGCCGTACTTACAATACAAAGTAACAAAACCAATAATTTACAGTACGTTTTTTACGTAATCAACCCTTTTTATGTATGATTGTATGAAAAAATGTTGGGAATACCTGTTGGGGGAAACTTCGGAAAGTTCAAATGTGTCCGTGTGCATGGGCTGGGACATCTGTGTAGAATTTGCCATGCGACCGAAATTTTGCTGCTGCCCTTGTGGTTGTGACTGCTGAGGAGATTCAACAGTATCGCCCATTTGTATGGTCTCATTAGACGTTTCATTACTAGTCGGCACACTCGGAGCATTAGAATCACTCGTAGGTAAACTAATTGCGGGGAAGGAACCCTGACTTGGCTGGTACGAAGAATACTCCGAATTTTCGTGTTGTGGTGCCTGTAGAGAGCCTACACTACCCCGTACATTAGACGCTTTGCTTTGGCTGGAGTTCTGGAAAGACGCGGATACTAGACTCGTCCTCTTGCTGCCACCTGTGTCGACACTACCTAAAACAAAATATAAAAATAATTTATATTTATAAATGTCTGCAACGTTTTCTTGCGAAAGGTTTGTGTGTTCAATGAGCTAATTACCTCTTTTGATGTTTGGGTCGTCCACGACGACAACGCTACCAACGTTCGGACCCTGTTGCTCCCACTCGGACCACCCTGACGATCTACGCCGATTCATTTTTTGATACTGATTCGTAGCGTACAAACACACCTTGCCCCATGCTTTTCGGCGGTAGTACATGAGCCAATTGGGTTCGTAAATATATATGGTAAATAGCGTCATTGGTGTGAAAATAAAGAACCCAACAAGAACGTCGATCCATACTTCCTTTTCAAATTCTACACTCCATTGCAGAGGCGAGTCGTCATTTTCAAAGGCAAGTTGCCAAAATTGCCTATACCCAATCTTATACTTATCCTCACCTGTTTTTCCAAGCAATCCTATAATACTCAAGGCTGCAAGGTTATTCACTATAAACGGGCGTAGGTTCCATACAAAATCGATCCAAATGTAAATCACAAGGAATATCCAGAAGGCGACCCATTGGGATAACGGCGTTTTTTGCTGTACCCATAAAAAAAATCCTACCTGTACGCCGATAATGTAGATAGTAAACGGATAAACTACAAGTACAACCCATATGAATGCTAGCACAGCGTTGAAATCTGTCACGCCTGTTGTCTGCGGGCAGTCAAAATGCCCTGCGAGTAAATAGGGAGGGCCGAAAGAGACAGTACCAGTATTGATATCGTACGCCCACAAATCAAACGATTTGAACATATCCATAGCACCAACGGCGATAACGGCAGGGACGTAGGAGACAATGCGGTACGATTTCAACCCGGACAACGGAAAATGCTTCGGCACCTCTTCGCGTACCTGGTTTTTACATAATAAAAATAAAAACATTATTTCTTATACATCAGTTGGCAAGTCGTATTACAATGAGACATGTTGAAATTTTGAAGTACAGTTTCGTTAAAAAGGGCGATGCCCTTCTGGCGGCTTTGACCAGGTGAATTTGTATGCTGGCCGGATGAATCTGGACTATTACCGTCTTTTACCTATAGTGTCGCATTCAATATGTGGTAGCTGAAACCAAAAGAAAACACAATTAAAGCATGTATATGCAGTCATTGTTTTACAAATGTAAGTTCCTTTTGTCGAACATTGATGTCTGAAACTGTTTTCACACCTTCTTCCTGCAATTCGAAAAGTTCGTTGACCACGCGTAGTAGCAACGTTCGCGTATCCGGATTACTCGCAATCGCTTCCCTACAATCGTAATTTTCAATCTTTTCATGTAACGTTTGTAAAGCCCTAAAATGTCTTTGCCCAATATAAAACGCCCCCGCGTCGAAAGCAAAGAATTTCAGAAAGACGAACCAATTCAGAATATGAGAGCAGGTATCGTCTCTGCAGGCGGTTATTTCAAGGTAGCGGAGGGTCATTTCTACAATAAGTAAAGCAGTATTGCCCGCTGCCAAAAAAGTTTCCGCCAGGCGTTGTGAGATAGATACAAACAAAACCTTGGGTTCACTTCGCATTTTCAAATACACCGCCAACTCCCAAACCTGAATTTTGAAACAGAAAACAATACTTTTTTGTAGTAATTAGTAGTTATTAAACATTATTTTTCAAAACGTTTTGAAAGGTAAAATGCGTACACACCACAAGCGGCTGCACCACTCAGCGTCGAAGAAACAGAAAAATAATTTAGACTTGCTAAGATACAACGGCAGCCTCGTAATGCCCATATGATTCTTTTCTACATTGCTTTGGTGGATGCAAAACTTGTCGCAAAATATTCTATAAGGGCCGAAGAAAAAAGCATAGGAATTCCATACGAGCGGATACCAAAAAAGTATGAGAATGACCGTAATCGCTGCCGCGTAGGGTTGAAAAATGAACCACGATCGTAAAGGCTCATCTTCTTCACAGGTTTTGGCGTAGAGTACCCAATCTGTCATGAAACCCATACCACAGGGGTCTTCCACCAGGGATATCATAATCACAAAGAAAGGGCAGACAGCCACGATAAACACAAAGGCGGAGAACATGTTGAACTGACCGCACAGGGTAGTCCATAACTGAAAACTACCTGTTCCCCCGCGATAACTAAAAAACGCATCATACTCTTCACCTAGTACAACAAACAAAAAAACATACAAACGCGTTGTAAAAAGTGTTTGCTGTTTAAAATGTGTCGTTGTGCATAACTTGTTGTGAAAAAATGTTAGGTAAATATGAACCTTCGTGAATCTCGTATGAGCCTTTTGGAAAAGGTAAGTCTGGAGAGGAGGTCGCTAGTTCGTGAAAGCGCTTGTACGTAAAGGCATGTCCACACCATGCCATACCTGTGGAATGACATTCGCAAATCAACTGGGTCAAGGAAACGGATGCTTTTAAACTACCAACATTTCGTTAAAACTCAAACTCCGTTTCTCGAACATTGCGCCAAGGTTGTGTAGTGATCTAACGAACTTGTCCCCAACGGGAAAAATTGCCCAACGTCGAGGCTAGCCACGCCAGGCCTTTCGGAGGCAAATTCAACAAAGTAGCATTCTTCCTTTTTGCACTTAAAAAACATGTCGCCCGTATTACTACATAAGATGAGCTGAGAGGGCGCGGGGCAGTCACATTCAGGTACGTTCATAAAACCTGTTTTAATGTTCCAAACAAAAAATCAAAAAAAAACTATTTGAATGGTTCACATGTGCATTAATGCTTTTTCTTTTATGTCAAGAATATTACCTGTGAGTAACTGCTCAAATTTGTCATCCGGCACCTGCATCTCCCCATGTAGTTGGCTCCAAAACGCTTTCAAACTTTGTACACTTTGTTGAGATACGCTCGTCATGTCTCCTTGCTTACCCTCAAAAAATTTAAAAATTACAAAAAAGTTGCTACCAGCAAATTTTAATTTGTTTGTGATTTTTCAAAAATGTCAAAAAATGTTGCTATTAGAGGATAAAGTACGGGTGAAGCTTCGTCTGGTTCAAATTGCTCGTTGTTCTTGGAAGGCCTCTGATCCGTAGAGTAAAACATACAGCGCTGCGAGGCGCATACCCAGATTCGATGTTCTTGAAACTTCTTATCCTTATTTCGTGCTGCCTGTTGTTGGAAAAAAACATTTTACAAAAACAAAAATATTTGATTTTTGTTTTTTGTGAAGATTTGACGTAGTATGTAATTACTTTGGATTCGGTGAGAAAATAGCGATGCTCGCAGTCTTCATAACAATAGCAACATGGTGGCGCTTCCCCATCAAGTTCTGTTTTTTATAGAAACAAAATGTAATTATATAAATTTAGTCAAACTAATGGTATTGTATATAGTTTTGTGTACAGGGAGATTTTGTAGAAAACGAATTGTGGTTGTACCTGTGACGAGGCCAGTTTCTTCCTGCACGGCCCTGTGGAAAGCACGGACGTTTTCATCATGTAAACGTGCATCATGCGACGCTCCCGTGGCATAACTCCCTATGACACTATTGGTAACGCCCCTGGAAACGGCAATAGAACTTGTCGATCGCCAGGTTCTCGTTTTACCCAAAGCCGCAGTCTCTCTGCTGTTAGCACGAGAGTCATTAAATTGTACCCTACGTGACTGAACTGTTTTTGAATGTAAAGTCTGTCCTTCGTAGATATTTTCCAATCGATCTACTAGGGGCACTTGTTGCCTATGCAGGTCTTCATTCAACATGTGGGCGTTCAAACTTGACAATCCGTGCAACAAATTTGTCGTATCACCTGTTCAACAAAAAACACAATGTGTTGATACAACATGTGTGATTCGTTTTTAAAAAAATTGCTGTTTGATTTTTGATAATTTTTGGTGTAATTTACCTGGAAGAATTGGTTCAGGGTCGGTGTCGTCATATAGAAAATGATGCTGTGGTGGCGTATATGGTGTGCCCGAACTTTCATACATATTGGGAACCTCGAATTCAAAACTTAAGACTCTTTCCGGATTTGCCAATGGATTCGACCTATTTTGACAACATTTTGCACAACCATTTTGCCACAAAAAATTATGCTTGAGAAAAAATGTAATTATGTACATATGGGACACAGCTGTTCTCTGGCTGTTTTCGTTCGAAACAAGCAAAGAATCGACCGAGTTTTCCGCATCGGGCGCCGGCACATGTTTTTCCTTAGATCCACGCCGTCTCATGGCTAAATCAAAATGTTGTTGCTACAAAAACTAAATCTAAAAAGTAGAATTGACTAATCAATTATTAGTCGAAATGATGTTTTAAAAATTGATAGGAACGCTGTTGTAGATCGATTTCTGGCTGCGACATTCTTGCATGTTTTCAGACATATAAGCTTTTACCAATTCTACAAAAACATTTAATTTTTATTTTTAATCAATTATACAACACAACCTCATCCACACGACGACTTACAAAAATCACAATGTGATTGAGCTGTACAAATTGACAATAAAATACGCAATTGACTTCGCAATTACGTAATTACATCTATCCTACTACTAAAATGTTGAGTGTTAATAATATTTCATTCTATTGAAAATACGTTATTGGTGCAGATTTAAGAAGTGTTTTTATAATTATTGCTGTACATATTTGGTGTTGTCATGATACTTTTCGATTTTTTCATTTTTGTTTTTTTTGTAAATTAGCGGCGGCCCCCAGGTTTTTCTTCTGCGTTGCCGATGCCACCAGTCGTGATGGCAAACTCACATTCCCCCTGTTTGAAAAAATACAAACAAATTTCACAAAGGATGCATTAGTAATGGTTTCGTTTGTGCTATTAGTTCCTTACCTCAGCGATTGAAGGCGAATCGTAAATCTTGCAGACGCGATTCTCCCCCCTACCCTTCCTCAGGAACAAACCTGTTTCACAAAACAAATGTAAACGTCAACATATTATCTTGACAAGGTTTGTTGTGTCGTTGAGTTTCAAAAATGCAGAAATACGTGTTTGAGAGGCATGCGCGATGATGTGACCGCCGATGGGTTTGGAACTCGGTGCCCCTGGCATAAATCCACCATCAACCTATAGTGTCAAATTCAAAATTTTATCGGAGAAAAGAAAAACATCATTTTTTGGATCAAACAGACGAATTTTGGAACGAAAAAAACGCCAATCGACGTCTACAAATGGAGATCTGTCTATCTAGCAAACATTTCGAAAACGAGCTCGACAAGAAAAGCCACAAAAAACAATGTCCTTCGATCTAGATCAAAAACGATTTTTTCGAAATTCTGCAACAGTGGAGGTTTTTCAAATTGTGTGATAGCTCTAAATCCCTATTTTGAGATCTTCATTCGATTGAACAAGCATGCCTATAATTTACTAAATGTACAAAAACATGACGAACATACTAACAATTCGCGATAAAAGATTCTCCAACACCATCTACGTGCAGTAATTTCGTGATAACTCGATTTCTTTTCTCCAACGTTCGCGACCACTTGGTTGGTAATCACCACAGCGACTCCAAACTCATCCGCAATCCTCTAAACAAAATTTACACATCAAAAACATCGCAAAACAGCATTCAAAAATCAATTTTTTACACATTTTGTTGAAAAGTACTTGCAGCATGCGCAAGAATTTTCCGAGGTGCTGCTGTCGTTCTGCAAGGTCCCCCCTCCCGGAGTAGTCCGTACGGTACAACGCTGATTTTAGAAAATTCAAATCAAAAATTATCATAATGTTTTATTGAAAAAGTTTTTCAAAAAACAAATTGTTTCAAATGATATTGTGTTTTTTTCGTGTGTTTACCGGTGGCGGAATCGCAGACAAGCAATGCAAACCGTGCTTGGGACATCATGCTGGCAGCCTCAAACAGCAAAATAAATAAAACTGAAACAAGAAATAAATTGATACAGTAATTGAAAAACGTCAAAAAGATAATTTTGAGGTAAAAACACGTTTTTGTATTTCCATTTTTCATGTTTTTGTTTTGGTTTCCAATCTAGATGACGAACCTCAATGAGCAGCCGATTCTGATGATCCGAGTTGTACGCGCGGGCGTAGGCGATGTTGTCCAAACAGTCCTGCTCGTTGAGGCCAAACCTCCTTGCAATTTCGGCGATTCGTTCAGGGCGGAAGGTGTTTTCGGTATCGATGTACAGGACCTTACCATCCGCTCCACCCGATCCCGTCGGTCTATTTCAACAACAAAACAAAATCAAACGACAACCAATCCTTACAAAATTTACCAAAATTTGTTGTTTTTACAATTTTTGCGGTAGATCTTATGTTCAAATTTGCGAAAAGTACAATTGGCAGGTGACAGAAAGGGTGTGGCAGAGCTGGGTCTTGCCGGTGCGGAACTCACCAAAGATTTCAGTGATTGAACCCGTTTCAATACCTACACAACAAAAGAAAAAATTGCGTTTTGAACAAAACATTATTGGATATGTATGGAGAAAGAAGTACCTCCATGCAAAAGGGCATCAAATTGCGAGCTGCCCGTGGACAACGAAATCATATTCTTCCGCTGGACGAGGTATTCGGTTGCAGTTTGGAATCCCATTGGGACCAACTGTGCTGCTGCCGCCTTTGTGCATATTCAGTTTACACGACAAAATTAAAAGACATCGTTAATTTGTACTGATGAAACAAGCTTTGTGATGTAAGTACTTTGATAGCCAGCAACTTCTTCTCGCCGATGCCTTTGATCTGAGCCAATTGCCGCGCAGGGGTGAACGCCAACGCCTCCACCGAATGAAATCCCGATTCTAATTTCCACAAATAAAACAAACACATGAAAAACCAACCAAAGTGTAATAAATAATAATGAAAAAAATACATTTTGCATTACGGAAAAAAACTACCAGATAGTGCACGGATATCTCGTGGTTGAATGCTCTTGTCGACGACCACAAGGCGATCCAGAGACGTCACCGATTCGCAATCTTGCGCCAACTCATTCACGACCTTGTTTTCAAAATGCATACCACAAAAATCCAAAGAACAAATGTATATCGATTATATTCATGCATGGTTTTCTATCCTTTACATATGATTTGTGTTCGAAAAAAAAATGAAAATACTGGTGCGACTTCCTGGGCCTGGTCCTGGACAGGCACTGCCTGCTGTCTCTCCATCTGCTGTGCCATGGCTACAAAAAATCTGTGCTTGCTTGTTTACGATGTTTATGTCACTTTTTGCTACTTGGTTTTACAATTTGTAATACAATATTAAGAAAGTATTCGATATGTATTTGCTTTGTATCTGTCTGGTTTTACTTTTATGTTTTACTTTTGTTTACGATTGGGGTCGGCAACATTATTTTGGTTGTACACATCACCTTTCTCAACTACTACAACGACTAAAAAGAACATACGACGACGAGATTGAATAACAGATTTATATATAAATAAACGTTTCTGTTTTTGTGATATGTAGACTGTAAGAAACGCATTTCTTGCAGTGAGGTTCGTACGATGTTGTTGCACTATAGTCCTGCGATGTTTTTGCAGTGATTTGTTTTAATATAAATTCATGCCAACCTTAATGTTGGCCTCCAAATCATGTTTTGTGTTTTTACTTTTTTTCATCAACTTTTGACTTTTTTCATGAGTTACGGTAAAGTATACGATATGGATTGTGAGTACGTATTCGGGCAACGATATCTATTTACGGACTACTCACGAACCGCTATATAAATAACGCCATCCTGTACTCTTTTACTTGTTTTTGCCTGCTATTTTTCAACTTGAGCCTTTGAAGCAGAAACTTTTGTTTTGGTGACTTTTGCATAGTTCGAGATATTTTGTTGTTGCGCGTTTCATTGACTTTTTTACGCTTTTTGTACATTTTTTGTTTGTGGTAGTTTACTTTTAAACTACCACTCTTGGTGCTGATGTGCGACTAACCAATGGAGTAGTACCCTCTGGGACAAATCGTTCTTCATCTTCTCCCAGTCTTCGAGCAAAATGTTTAATCTCCATTTTCCCTTCAAACTCTGTACACGGCTGCTAGTCGCAAACTGGATCATCTTCTGAATCTTGATTTGCATCTTGTCAATCTTGGGTTTCATCTCATCAATCTTGGTTTTATCACGTGGTGTCAACTCTTTTTGTTTTTTGAACTCGATATCGAACAGTTTGATCTCTTTGATCTCATTAATCTTGGTTTGCACCAGTTTCAAATGTTCATCGGTAACCGAAATATCATGTTGCAAAAGAATGGTTGCAATGACCAAAAAGTCATTTTCAAGAGCAAATTTCACAGGGTCGACAACTGGTGTTTTGCGACTCCAAGAGAACCACATGCCATTCGCGTCCTTGCGCTCCAGTTTTTGCTGTTTCTTCGGAAACGAAACCGATGACAATTCCATCCTAGAGACACCAAACTCAAAACGAAAACGCAGAACATCTTCGAAAAGAACTTTCACAAAAGTGGCGCAATTGTAGATTTTGCTGGAGCGCGTCAAACCAATTCTAGACGTAACATGTCCTCTGTGCGGGTGCCATTGAAGTTTGCCCCTCAAAAAATCACTCTGGTATTCTCCTGCCTTTGCAATTAGTAACTTACGTTTTTCAGAATCGATTTCAATATCCTCGGTAGCGTGGAGCACATAAACCTTCTTCTCGAACGGGACCTGGTATAATACCATTTTAAATCAAAATATTTTAAATCATGAATAACAATTTTCGCAATCATTAAATTGCATCGCGGAAGGATTAAAATGGAACTACGGAAGGGATGCCTGCCTACGTTTTCAATTTTGCATGATTTTTGGAAGAGCATTAACATGAATTAAATTCACCTTGAAAAATTTCTTGCTGAAATCCTTGAAAGAGAACACTTTTTCGTCAAAATGTGGCGATTCGACCTTAATGTACTCTCCTGTGGTGGACACATCGACCTTGTAGGTTTCGATTGTGACATAATCCTTGGTCTTTGTTTTCTTGTACAAGATAAACCCTGGCTTCTGGATGTATTGTTCAAGGTCGGCGATGCCTTTGAAAGGTACCTATGTAAACGAACATACCGCGGGCATTGAGTAAAAATAGAATTACGGAATACTGAAAATGGAATTACGGCAGGATTTAAAATGGAATTACGACAGGATTTAAAATGAAAAAAGGAATTTAAAATGTCATGACGGTACGTACCTTCTCGGGCGTACTTTCTCTCCACGCGTCAAGGTAGAAATGATCGGGAATCAAAGGTTCGTCTGCCTTCCAGAGTCCAATGCTCAAGATATTGGTCCGATTGGGACCAGCACACTTATCCACAAGTTGCATAGAGACGTGTCTGACTTGACGTATTTCAACAACACCAGTTGGAGGCCTGAAAACTGGTTTTGAGACGCCTTCCAACAACATCCCACGCACAAAAGTTTGACAATTTTCAAGATCATAATCTGGATGAACATCATAAGTAATATCTGCCGGTTCCTAATTATATATACACCAAATGTGATGATATGTATGACAAGAATGGATATGCAAACCCCAATTTGGGTGGTATGCAAATGGTGCAAAAACCAATTTGGATGGTATCAGAAACAACGCAACACGGTATACAAAAAGCCGTACACTGTTGGTATGCAAATAATTAATTGGTTACTGCTATTCATGCTGAAATGTTGGTATGCATATAATTACCTGTCGAATATCTTTGCCATCGCAAAACTCGTTGTACTCTTTCAATGTGACTCGAGGCTCATCTTGATATTTCCAATGTGGTTTGAGGCAAGATTCAACAGCGCTGCAGGCAGGCAAAATTACGGCCGCAAAAATCGATTTACTTGTGGCAAACATTATAACTTACTTTTCAACTTTGTTATGGTTGTTGTTGCTCTGTTGCTCTGTGATTTTTTTCTGTTATTTTTCTTTTCTTGCTGTTGCTATTTTCTCTTTTTTTCTAAATTTTTTTCTTTTCTCTTTTTTTGTGAGTTTTGTTTTTCTTTTCTTTTTTGTTTTTCTTTTCTTTCTTTCTTTCTTTTTTGTTTTTCTTTTCTTTTTTTCTGAGTTTTTTCTCTTCTTTTCTTTTTTGTTTTGTTTTTCTTTTTCTGTCGCTGGTGCTGTTACTAGGATGACTGATGCGTTCATATCTGTGATAAAAAATGGTTTGAAAACGGTTGTTTTTGTTGTTGTTATTGTTGTTGGTAGAATGTAGAATGTTTGGTAGAAGGTAGATAGAGGGGGGAGGACACACGCATAGAAAATCTGTACTGAGAATTTTTAATTACTTAACCTAATCTTTGTTTAACTTTGAAAAAATGTTTTTGAGAGAACCTACTGAAAATTATTTTTCTCTAATCTAAAACAGCAAGCATACTAAAACTACTAACGTTTTCAAGAATATTGATCAACTAAAATTCGACTTTATGTACTACCCTACAAGGAAAATGATTACTACTACGAACTCATATCTACTAACCTACAGGACAGACTGTACTACTACGACCTCATCTATACTCATCTATACTAAATTACTTGCTTAGTTACGAAAAAATAGTCATTTTTGGTTTGGTTGCGGCCCACGAGAATGGCGCGGCAAACAGCACATTTCTGAGAGAGAGAACAAAAAAGAAAAGGGAACGTGATAATTTTTTTTCTTTAAATCTACTAATCTTGATGAAAACAGCAAATCTACTCTAAACATGAACTTTTGAAAAGTATTAATTTTTTCTCAACTACTAAACGTGATGAAAGCAGCAAATCTACCCTAAACGTAAACTTTTCAAACAACATAGCGCGAGAAATGAGAAATATTCATTTTTGGTTTGATTGCGGCCAACGAGAATGGCGCGGCAAACAAAACATTTCTAAAAGAGAGAAAGTGAGAACAAAAAAGAAAAGG
>JACLAD010008944.1_pt1 | contig 26469 bp, 12 predicted proteins | sample 8027901 | NCBI WGS metagenome assembly JACLAD01 (sample SAMN15725071, study PRJNA655200) | protist metagenome | isolation source: fluorescence activated cell sorting (FACS) single amplified genomes of... | place: Spain: Blaines Bay Microbial Observatory, Mediterranean Sea | collected 2016-07-05 | reverse complement strand
CTTAACCAGTAACAAAAACTCGCGGGAAAATAAAGCTTTAAGTCCAGAAAAGACTGCGCCGCCACAGAAAAAAAAATCGAAGATACCTGGGGGGCTATGGAAATTTTTAAACGGTGGGATGGATATTTTATTCAATATCTATATTCCCGGATACAATTTGATAGATAAGGTTGCTCAGGGTGCTTCGCAGATGCAGTCAGTCTATCAGGACATACGTCTTGTTGCGCTTATTGCAGCGCTTTTTGACCATGATATTGAACAACCTGACGTTCAATTTAAGATTATATATGCAGCTAATCCATTTGCGACGTCGAATGACCTAAATACTCGCACTGGCCACGAAATCGGACTTCAAATGCGCGATGATCAAAAAACAGGAAAAGTAGTTGTCGAGTGGTTAAAGTCTGTAGGTATGAAGATACCTGGAATTTCAAAGATTATCAAAAGGCCTCACAATCGTTCAAATGTGGTTTTAAGGGCGATTCGTGAATTTGGCCCTGAAGCTGAAAGGATAAAGCGAGATACGCGATTTTGGTTTTATCTTTTGTGCATCGTGTTTCTTGTTAGCAAGCTCTTCGCTCCAATGTGGAAAATTTCTTCTTGGTTTTCTTCAAGAATAACTTTTCGAAATTTGTTTTCTCCAGCATCGCGAATACATCTGCCCCTAATTTCTTTGCATCCATTGGTTATTATCTTTATGTTTATCATTTGTGTATCATTAGTTTGTCTTTATATTGTGCGCACTCTGCACCACATTTCAAGAAAGCCGCCTCTGATAATTGTGTCTATTGGCGCCATTCCAGCCATTTTAAAATGGTGGATGGCATTTGAGACAACCAAGGCTATTTTAAATGCACTTTACCTTTCATCCTCGATACACGCCATCAAAGGATTTTACGGGTGCTTTAAAATATATTGCTCTTATTATCGTGAGGCAAAAAAAAGGCACGAGATTGCTGCAAGCGGAGCTGTGGTGGTAGCTTTACTGTGGGACTTTTACGTTCGTATGAGAACAAGTCAGCAATATTTAGAAAATGATTTCAACATACTTTTGTATTTAAAAATTATGATAGATGTTGTGTCGATGTGGTCCAAAAGCGGTCTTGTTGAAGCCATTAAAGATATAAAGCTTCTACTTGAAATTTTGCCATTAAGTGCTACCCAGCTAGCTCGATCTGCGACATTTCTGCGTGAAACAGGTTTGAATGAATTAGGAGGTTGTATTTTGTCTCCTCAAAGACAGCTGCGGCGTATTGACGAGTGGCTTCCATCCAAATCATTCTGCAGTATAATTGTTACGTTGAAAGATATAAATGTGTTAGTCGGTTTGTTGATGGGAGGATATTGGTGGTTGCATCGGGGAGGAATGCTTGATTTCATACGCATGATGTTGTGCATGCTTCCTTTTATTGTTTTATACCACTTACACATATATTACACACGATATTTTTACAAGTTGCAAGGTCGGCATCGTTTTTTTTTGGTGTTGCGAGGTGAAAATCCAAAGCTTATGCTCAGGTTGAAGCAAGCATTGATTTATTTGGAGCGAAATGCGCATATTCAAGCGAAGGTAGCAAAGACCATGTCTGATACCGACTCTCGCGTAAAATCATCGCTCTCCACAGTTCAGCAGTTCATTACTTTTGGACTCTATGGCCGAAATCAGAATCTCGGGAATTGCTTCAAGCCAAAGGCCATTGAAATTTCAAAAATAACAAGTACCAAAGCCGTCATACAGTGGGAAATCAACCCTGGATTTTTTTTTGGAAAACTTCCTATTGATAAATTTGAAATCAGTCATTCAAAAGACCTTTTGTTTTCTAAGTTTAACACAGTAGAAATTCCATACAAAAATATGAATGAAAATGATGAATTGCTTTCTTCCACATCGGGCAAATCGACTCACAAGAAACATAGAATATCATATAAGCTCTCCTCTTTAGATGGCAGCAAAATGTTATGGAAATCTATAATTATTTTTATTCTCTTGAATCTTGTTATCATGGCATACCTATCACTGCAAGGTTTATACACAATTATGAGAGGTAGAGATAATGACGTTTGTACATATTACGCATCACAATGGATAATCGGAAGCTTACTAATTGGTACCGCTTACCTAGCGGCATTGTTATCGTTAGGAAGTTGGGCGAATACTTTCAATGATTCTAACATTGTGAAAGTAAATGATCGATTGATGATGTATCTTTTAGACTCAATATATTCAAAATCATTAAACTCAAAAAGCGAAGCTGGTATCCCTGGAACAAATATATTTTTGATTATGAGTTTGTTTGGTTTTGGTTTTGGTGTGATCGCAGGGTTACATACATTGCTCCACTGTAGTAGATATATGGTATCTGAGTCAATATTATTCACTGTGGTTACAATATCATTGATCATGTGGACATTTACAATTTTGAAACAGTTTGTCAATGCTAACAATTACGATAAACAGAAAAAAGAATCAAAAATCAATGACACAAATAAGACGAACAAAACTAGAAAGAAGCTTACTGCAAACGTATACATACTTAACCATTTGAAGCCAAATACTCCGTACGTTTTCCGTTTGCGTGCTGGAAACTCTGATGGAAGCTATACTGAATGGACAAAATTGCAAAAATTCAAAACTTTCAATCCCGCTGCAATTAAGCCTGCTGCTCTTCAAATTGTTGAAGTTGGATCAAATACTGTAAGGCTATGCGTGTCGATGGATATGAAGTCCACCATACATGATATCGAGGCTTCAAATAATAGTCAAAATATCACAGATGTAACAGAAGGACCAAATCATCATTCAAGTGAAGATGAATATAATCATCAGTGCCAAAAAGATTTTGTTACACATGATCATTGTCATAAATTTATCAGCGAAGACTATGTACTGGAGGCCCAGCTTGCAAGAACTAGAGCAATTCCTGGGCTTTGGCGATGGAAGGATCATCAAGCTTCAGAATTCGTACCTCCATATTCCGGGTCTTCTGCTAAGATGGATGGTGATCCTAACACAGATTTGGATTTCGGAGAAGTCCATAATCTATATTTTGGAGATCGAGTTACCGTTAATTCATCATATTTATCAAAGAAAGGACATAAAAATATTGGCTTAGACGCTTCAAAACTTTATCTCGGACATTTTGAAGTAGAAAAGCAAGTCTGGAGGGTATACACAAAAAATCCATGTCACAAACTACTTTCTGACAAACCTTACCTTTGTTTCCCATCCAAAGCTTTGAACCGAACTTTGATAGGTTCTCAAACCATGATTTTGGCGGAATTGCAGAAAGACACAAAGTATAGCGTCCGTATTCGTGCACGGACGCCATGTGGTATCTATTCAACTCAATGGTCTGATGCAAAATCATTCAAAACACATGAAGATGGAATTCTGTTAGATATACCAGCACTCCCCGTTAACTTACGAATATCTGATATCACTGAAACTTCCGCAAGTTTAAGTTGGAGTATGCAGGACAAAAATGATGATGAATTGATTTCGAGACGTGTTGGAAATGAGAAGAAAAACACCGCTTTGATGAAGGATGGGCTTTCTTATTGTGCTATTGCAAAAAGCGCACAATTTGATATTACAGAAAAAAAAATCGCTGCATCTTCTTCATTCGCTTTTGACATTGAATATCTGCAACGCAGTACCTTCAATATCATGCCGCGTTGGAAATTGTATGAGAACAATGATGTTTACATCAAAAGTGCTACCTCGCCAGTCCCTGATGTTGCATGTACAGAAACCTTTTCCGGGCTAACAGCGTCACGTGTGCACCCGGAAGATATGCATGTTCAATTGAAGGACTTGAGTCCTTCAACAGAATATGATTTTCGCGTGCGAACAAAATCAAATAAAGTTGCTAGCAATTGGAGTGATATAGTACACTTTGCGACACTATCTGAAAGAAGAAATGCAATAGAGTATGCACTTGACATTGTTAAAGTAACTAGTAAAGAAACAGAAATTCACGTAAGTGGCACTTTGTCATTCGAGAAAAAATATGGAATGACGAACGCCAACAAAATGAAATTAGAGGGAGAAATTTGCAGAGAGAATTTACTCAGTCAGTGGAAAAATGAACATTGTTGCATACTCGAACTGACGCTTTCACAGGGTTCACATGATTCAGACATATGGAATTTTAGCATGCTCTTGGAACACCTTTCTCCAAGATCTAATTATCTAATTCGTTTGCGCACGAATAATCCTGGTCATCTGCCAAGTGCATGGTCACATACAATCAAATGTGTAACTGCTGGTTTGCCACCGAGACCAAAAGCCAAAATTTTAGAAGTGCATGAAAATAGAGTGCTATTGTGTTCCATTTTTGTACCATCTAAAACTGAGAATGAGGATGAAGTAACTGCATCTCGCATATGTATGGAAAATAAAGTGAAAATAGTTAGTTATGATATTGAGTGTGCGCAAGACAAAACACTTAGCACATGGAAATTATGCGAGGGTGAAATGGATGTTCGTAATAATGATGTAAGTTGTTCACTAGATATATCAAATCTAAATCAAGGAGAGGATTATGTTATAAGAATGAGAGCAATATCAGATAAAAATGTTAAAAGCGAATGGTCTAAGCATGTGTACATAAAAACAAAACCACTAGTACCAAAAAGCCTTTCTGTTGCAAAAGTTTCCAAACATGAAGCAACTATTTTAATTGATTTCGAAAACAATACCAAACTCGAGAAGAGCGATAAAAATTGCAAGGAAGAATACGGGATGCCCATTGCATCCTTTGATATACAGCATGCTAAGCATAATTCATATTATTTTGCATGGGAAAACTCCAATATATCGGATTTGCAATTTTTGACAGAGACCCAGTCAAAAGATAAAAAAAGCGCAAGTGCAATAATTCATTCCCTCACTGCAGACACAAAGTATGTTTTGAGAGTGCGAGCCACAGCAAAAAACAATATTAATGGTGTTTGGTCTGTACCAATTGAATTTACAACTGAGGGTAGTCTAGAACAACCTTATGATCTCCATTCTGAAACGAACGAAGCAAATAATGTGCATTTATTATGGAGCTATCATAACGATGTAGAAAGCGATGTCAGTTTTGAAGTTCAGTATAAGCACGCAAAAATGCTTAGTCGCTGGAATACAGATCCAATTTCATGCAAGTCCAAAGAAATTACTTTATATGATTTAGACTACAACACATCTTACATCGTGAGGGTGCGCGCTGTAAATTTGTTGGATGAAGTTTATGGAGACTGGTCAAAAAATTGTCAAGTGAGCACTTATCATTACCTCGGCTCCTCATCTGAAGGATACAGCGATGTTACAGACACAGAGACACTTTATAATACGTTTCCTGCGTCTTTAGCAGACACAAAAGCAATAGTTCATAAATCGTTTGGTGTTGACATCATGACCCAAAAAGCAACCCCTTTGTCACACAACATTACGTCATTATTAGGTGTGGATGACACTGCAGTAAGCTCTTCCACGTCGAATGTTTTGACATCAGTCAAAACAGCATTACACAGTATGACAAGTTTTGCAATTGATACTTCAAACATTATGGTCTGTGGGGCTAATGCCACTGTTGTTGATTCTTCATCATCACTCACAATGTTTCGATTTAATTGTGCAAGCGGATCAATCACCAAAAATGCAGGGCCGTTGCCAAAGTTCAAAGCAGCTGAAATTTTTTATTCAATTGAAAGTAAAGAAGAGACCGCTAGATGCTTACATAGCAGTAACACTCAGCTGACAAAAGAATTAGATGATAAAAAGCATAATGAAAAATCTTGTGGGCACTGTTCGGAAGTAAAAAATATCGAAAGCTCGGGTTCTTGCGAAAATGAAAGTAGTGATTCATTGATTGACCCGAGTTTCATAAAAGACGATACCTTAAAAATTGAGTCAGAATCCATGATAGTAAGTGTGTGTCAAGATCTAGAAAATGTAAGGAAAGGTGTAAACACAGAAATAAATGAAGAGAAAGGCGGCGAAGATAGATTACACAATATGCGGGGTATAATTCACAAAACCGTTTCAATTGATGCGCCGTCTATCACTGTTGCAGAAAAGAACGCAACAGATTTACTGATTTGTTGTTCCTCACAATTTCATTCTCAAAATATTCAGGACATGAATTTCGTCTATGACATTCAAATATCCTCGAATACGATATGGTCTCCATGGTTAGATTATGTTGACCAGGACAATCTTCTTACAGGTGAATACATCAAAAGTAAATCGGACGTTCGATATTATCGTCGAGTACAGTGTCTCAAGCCAGATACTTTTTATAACATTAGAGCAAGAGTACGTGAGAATAACAATTCACGTGCCAGTAGCTGGTCTCCAACTATTCAAGTAAAAACGAGGGGAGGAGTGGATGAAAGTATCACATGTCCAGCTTTTACAATTTGTGAATGTGAATCTACATCGGTAAAGTTATGCATAAGCGCTGACAAGAAGACATCTGTTCTAAAAGCCAAATATATTGATGTCGTTGTAAGACATGATCATTTTTTATATTCTTCATGGAAATTGACAATTAGGCTTAACGTTGCAGAATCACATAACCAAACAGATGATTGGGTAATCGAAAATCTACAGCCATCTACGAAATATCGCTGTAGCATAAGGGTATGTCCAGATCAGTATACAACAAGTCCATGGTCAAATTTTGTTAAATTTATCACAAAATCAGGTGTTGGTATTGCAAGGCCACTCGCGGCACTTATGTCAGTGGATGCAACAAACGCTACAATAATTGCAAAATTAAAGTTACATGATATATACGCTGTGATTCACTCTCCTAAGAATGTGCGTTTGACATTTCAGTATTTATGTGTTGGAGTTATTAATCGGTGGATAGATTTCGAGAACATGGATGTTCCTATTTCCCCTCCAGATGTTCAGTCTAATCATAGTACAATCAAAGAACTTGATAATGAAGACATTATCAACAACGAGAAGTGCTTCTTTGCGAGCTTAAGCAAACTTTCGCCAAATACTAAATATATGGCTCGAGTGTTAATGGAAGTTGATGGGACTTCTAAATATTCAGATGAAATTGATTTCATCACTCGAGGGGCTCCTTCCCAACTCATGATGAAAGTAGATTCTTTTGGGTCCATTAAAGTGCGCATGCAAATATTTGAACCTCTTGAAAGGGAATATGAAGTACTGAAAACCACCCACATGGCGGCAAAGGATATCCAAATCGAATATAGAGTTGATGGAATGATACATATGTGGAAAGAATACTTATTCACTGAAGTAAAGGAGTTGTCAACGTCAAGTAGCACATCCGCTGAAAATAATTATAACCATTTCGAAATTGATATTGAAGGATTAATCCCAGATCAAACTTACATCTTCAGGGCAAGATTTTTTTCATCTTTAGATATTCCAGGCGCTTGGTCCAAAGAAATTAAAGTGCACACAAAAATAATTCCTGGCCCTCCTACATCATTTACTCTTGTTGGAGAACCAGACGAAACGTATGTCAAATTACGCTGTGATGGCTTTTTCATGCCTGCTGATGAATTTAAGGGATACGAAATTGTGTATGCTCCTGTAACATCTACATTTAAATCGTATTCTTGGTGCACAGTGAAAAATAATGCCATTGAGGATGGGAAGAAGAAAGAACGAGAAAGTAACAAAATTAGCAATGAAATGTCTTTCATTTGTAAGCTTGGAGGTTTATCCCGAGATTGTAGCTATGTCACGAGGGCCAGGGCCACTTTTAAAGATGGATCAGCTTCAAAATGGTCTCCGATTTTGCCATTCAAGACTTCTGGAAAACCGCTTCCTCCTCTTGGGATATCTTGCAGTTTAACTTCAGAAACTCGAGCGAAATTTATCTGTGAAATACCTGTACTTTCATCCGGCAACAAGCAAATCAATGGTAAATCCCATATTTGCTCGATTGAGGTTAGGAGAAAATGTTTGACCGGATTTTCAAGAACGTTTTGGAGTAAAGAAAAATCCATTGATTTAAAAAGTTGTAAAATGCTTTTAGCAGGAGATGTTGATAGTCAGATCTCCAATAGGTATGAAAATGGTCAGAAAAGAAGCATATTTGTTGAGCTAGAGGTGTCGGAGCTTACACCAGGCAAAAGATACGAGTTTAATCTTCGAAGCGTTACATGCTACAATCAGCTTAGTGCCTGGTCTGAGCCAGTAATTGCAGATACGGCACCACCGCCTTCAGTTGACATTCCAAAGATTGTTGGTGACGTAGGAAGAGATTCTGTCTGGATATTTTGTTGTGGAAGCGGCGGGATGCCATCGAATGTGTCACATTACGAGCTTCAATACTCCTACGATTCATTGATTTCGAAGTGGAGAGATGCTGATCAAAATGATGATACTGATACACCTATGCAGTCTAAAGGAGCGGGCTTTGTTTTGTTGGATGGTTTAGAACCATCTACGAAATACGCGGTGCGTGCGAGAGCTATTTCAAAGGAAAATACTCCAAGTGAATGGTCGCCACCAATAAAGTTGTTTACCAAAAAATGAATCACGTGTGATACAGACTACTAGAGATTTGTGTAAACATCATCAACACATCGTATATTTTCTTAAGAGCCACAAATTCCGATGTGCACCATTAATTGTTTAATCTATTCTCTAATTTTCTATGTTTACACGTAACCCCCTTTTCTTATCAGAGTGTTTGCTTAGCTTTTTTGCAATCTGGTGAAATTCGGCTTTGATTGAGTCTATTTTTTGTGAAAGCTTTGTGTGCTCAGGTTTTTCTTGATTTATATTCTTTTCTACATCTTGCACTTCGTCCTGGTCATCCATATCCCGCTCTCTACGTTTCGACCTTTTCCTATTTTTTTTTAAGCTCGGGTAGTTTTGCTCTTCTAACGATTTGTATGCTTCATTATCTCGAAGTTCATCCTCGGTACTGCCACTAAACTGAAGCTCTTTCTGATCACCTTTTTCACAAGGCGAACGCTTGTCAAATTGTACCTGATAATACCTTTGTACAATGTTATACACATTTTCTGTTTGCGCTTGGTCTTCTGCAACATCATTTAAACATTCAAGCTGTGCCACATTATCTGGATGGCGCACTCTTTTTCTTTTGCTGACGCTAGGTGTTCCAAAGTCAAATTCAAGATTTCCGTGGCATTCAACCATTTTCAAATAAAATGGATCACGGCGTCTTGATCTTTTGTAATTACGAGCTTGCACCTCAATGTAGCAATACTTGATATCGCTTTCTATATAAGTCGGTTCTCCCGGAGCAGGTTTTCTTGGATCTCCGCGATAGTACGCGAAATTTTGCGCTAACCCAATCGGCCAATTGTCCTTTATATTACGGTAATGCCGACCAGTAGTCTCTCTTATAGCTTGTTGAATAAGTCTATTTTTCATCATTATTTTCCATATATCCCTATCAAGCGGTATCATTACATGAGCAGGATATCGTTGAGGTTTGTGCTTTAGAACAAGAATTTTTTGACCATCATCGCCCTCTTCATCCGCGACAGCTTCTAGTAGCTTTCTGTTGTTGATGTTAGCTGCACTGTAGGCCATGTGCCTCATTTTCAGAGTCTCCTTTTCTCCAATTGCATTTGATTTAAATAAGGGTTTTACAGTGCATGTATCCAAATCAACTATTTCTTCACGGGTAACTTTTGACACGACATTCATGTCATCGTTAGCATAAACGAAAAATCTTGCTCCGCGTGCGCCCAAAATAGCAGCTTCGATAGCATGCGAGTTGTAGGTTGGTAGGTTTTCTTCATTTTTGAATATGTCTTTGTGGTAAACAATTTCTACTTTATCTTGATTTTCATTGAACCAAGCTGGCGTTTGAGACTCCTGGGCCACAACGATGTAGATGCATCGGATCCAGTCCATGTGCATATTTGCAGACCGTATCGCAATTCTTAGCTCATCGTGCTCTGCAAATCTACGCTTTTTGGATGCATCAGAGGACTTAGATGGACCATTCTTCTCTTGAAGCTTCTGGAAATGTTCAGAATCCTCAAACTCTTGTTTAACACTTTGCCATTCAGGATCACTACCATTTACGTAGGTAAATACTAGGTCAACATGAGGAGGTCTATCAGGATCATCGCAAGTGCTGACAATTTCCTTTGTGCGACAATTATTTGTATATGTGGACTCCGTTGCAGAGGCAGAATCTTGATCATCGATGCCTCTGGAGTGAGCTGCGCACACCATACAAAGCAGAAGTGTGCACAAGGTAACTGCTAACTTTGCATATGGTGGGCGGCATGGCAGCATTGTTACTATGATTGTTCTATGACGCCCGTTTCAGATCCAAAAAATATATTCCCTAGATCGTACACTTAAACTTTCAAGCTACAGCACAAACACATGTATATGCTCAAATAGCATGCCGCTATTGCAAAAACAGAAACCGAAACGAAGTAAACGAACGGCTGGATTTTTTTTTGTGTAACTCAAAAATTAAATAAAGAAAAAAAAAAGATGCCACGAAAGTGTGACAGCAATGTAAATAAACCAACTTAAGAATGAGAGCAAGCGACTCCACAATAAAATCCGTAATATTCTTAGAAAACACGTGGACACACGAGAATGTAGCAGAGAGCGCATAAAAAAAAATAAGAGTTATTCAATGTACACAAAAAAGAAAAATGGAAAAAAAAATCAACAAAACAACAGCAGCTTCAAGCAGTGAATGACGGATACATTATCATTATGCAGGAGAATTTAACCCAAAGATTGGGCACCAAAGGCAGGACAACAAGAAACAATTGAGCTGCAAGCACTTGAAACGAAACAAAACAAAACAAAACAATGATGGAAATCTTGGAGGAAAGAAAGACAAGGAGGCAAGGTGAGGAGCTTCTTCACCTGGAAGAGCAAAACAAACAAAAAATGTTATTCAACAACAACAAGTATAATTGTAATAAAACCAAATAAAATATGAATGTGAAAAAAAAAAACTCAGAACAAAAACAAACAACTGAGCCTGAAAATCAAGTCGTTGATTGATTTTGAGAGTAAAAGCATCGTTGTCGCCTTGTTTGCCATCTTAATATGGCAAAGTTGCCCTCTTAATCGTATCTATATTTCGCCCCGTTATCTTAATGAGTACAATGCTGCTTAAGCTACTTTAGTAGGAATTAGATCTACTGTTCTCGGAACTCCCGACCGAGTACTGACCTTTCACCTTCACCACAAACAAACGACCATCAACACACTATAAAATAACACTTGATAATAAGTAGTAAGAAGAGCGTAAGAAGGGGGAAATTGTCATTGAAAAATGATTCGTGCTCCGATGATTACCTAAATCTTTTTTGATGAGAAAAATCTAGTATTTTTCATGATTGCGTCCAATTCGTTTTCAATGAAGACAAAAGCAAGAAGAAACATGTTCGTTTTTCTTCCACTCTTTTCTTTCTTTCTCTGCGCTTGCTTAAGCGCTTGCTTGCTTCTTCTTTTTTTTGGGACGCGCGCGCCCGATTATATCCCAATCATCATCATACTAGCTAGTAAAATTTTAGTATTTTAAACTGCGATTATCATCATTGTCATTTGACTCTCCCAAAGGCCGTTCTGCTTTACTAGCACTAGCACTCTTTCGAACATCAACAATGGTTTGTTTGTTGGGTTTGTTGGGGTACATAGTAGTAGTATACATACGTATATACGCTTACATGTAGTATTTACTTTTACTTAAAATAACATGAATATGTTCTTTCAGTATTATAATAAATATGACCAGTGAGTGCATAAGGAAAAAAAAAACCCATGATATCTATCTATCAAAAATCATTGTAAAATTTTACATGGATGGAGTCTGGGTAACGCAGATGATATGGACACAATCCTTGTTTCCCTTTCATGAATCATCATGTGTGAAATGACTCGAATATTCGAATGAGTGTGTGTGGCACCAATCAATTGCAATATTGAACAGAATAGATAGTGAGAGAGCCGTACATCCTACGTGGCCACACACTGCATATGGCTAGCCTACTGGATCGAGAGAAATGGATTGCAGCCTGCCTCCCTCCCTCTCAGAGTCTGCATTTTTTTCTCTCTTTTCTTTTCTTTTTTTCTCTCGTACCGCGGTAAGATTGTCGGTACGAGTGCGAGGGAGGATCGTAGGTTTTGCCGGTAAACCTTGCAGGTATTATTGATAAGATATGAAAATGATGCAGAGCATATACTACTAGGAATCTCGGAGTTTCGCATCATCAAACCGCTATCTGGCGATTGCTATATTTTCTAAGCAGATGCTTTTGCTTTTCTAGCACACTATCGACATGTACAAAATAGTTACATTTTATCTGAGAGCAGAACGATTTTCTGTACCATCCACATTCAGTACAATTTCATACTATTTTATTCAACATTTCTTTGCTTTTTGCAAACTTAAGCATACTTCACACGTCGTCGTCGTCGGACGAGGATGATGCATTCAAATCCTGAACCACGAGTTGAATGCTGCGAGCATGATCAGATAATTTACTATCATACATCTTGCATCCACAGATCAGAAGTTCATCTTCGTCTTCAAGATCGAGATCCATGAGAGATCGCATGTCATGCTCTTTATATACAGTGCCCTTAAACTCATCCAGAAGATAAAAATCGTCAACACAAGGAAACGCGTAAAGAATATTATCATTTTTTGTATTTAACCACACTTGCACATCTGAGTCATTCTCCAGCAAGTTTCTGTTGCTTGTACCGACATAAAAATTTTTGCGACTCCACCAGCAACCTTTACCCTTGCATTTAATAAGATCTTTTAACTTTTCAGCAGAGCAAATTGCATCAAGGCTTATGACTAGATTTTCCCCTTTACGCCATATGTATTTATTGATAGCACCAACGTATTCTAGCTCTATTGATAGCACCGTAACCTGCTGCTTTTCGTCCACGACAAAGGTAGGCCCTCCAAATGCTTCTAGATCGCAGTATTTGAACAATGCTCTGTGTAGCAGAGAATTGGTTCGAACCTTGTCAAAAAGAGTAAGGAATGTGTCGTTCTGCAAATCCAACGCAAGGGCACCCACAAGAGGCAACGATGATTGAAATGGTATGTGCATGGAGCCACCAAAGTTGCTGCCTTCACCTTCACGGCGGTTTAGACGTTCAATGTTACTTACGAACCCTTCGCTACCTTTGATGACACATGTATTATCTAGCGTTTGGCTGCAGTGCGTTATCAATTTGATCGCCTCTGTCACACATTGCGCAGCAATGAATGCATTTGTAGATGCAATAGCAGGTATAATTTTTTTCACTACACCCATTGTGAAAAAATAATCTACACCTTTTATGTTGAACTGCCTTGCGCGTTTTTGTGCTGCTCTATTTATCCATTCTATGTCATCAGGGTTATCACCATCATATTTTCGTCTTGAGCTCCATTCACCAGATGTTACCTTTTCGGTAACCATTGCATCCCAGGCACTCATCATTGCCCATTCAACGCAATGCTCAGGTTTCCTAGGATTGTTTGTTATCGTGCATACTGCGAATGTCTTAGCTTTTGGAAATGTCCAGAGACGGTTTGTAAAATCAGGATTTATCCACGGGACAATCATGTGCACACTTCCACTAAAACCCTCTGTTCCACCATCGATCATAGGTATGATCGTGGATTCATTCACGCTCAGGTTTTCATTGAAGCGCACAAGCTTGACAAGTTTGTCACTCATCCACTGCCGCGCCTCTAAATTGTCTAGACCACATATCACAATATCAAAGCCGCTGTAAAATTCATCCTGCTCGATATCTTCGTCCTCGACGTAAATATCTTGAATTTTACACGTAAAGGTTTTAATCTTTACGCCGGTTCTTTTTCTTACAAAATTCGCTGCACACGTTGCTTTAAATTTACCGACATCTACTGATCGAAACAAAAATTGTCTGTTTAGATTTGTCACATCAATTGTGTCCATATCAACGCAAGTGATATCTTCAAAACCAGACACAGACAGGTTTTTCAAAAGCTCGCAGCCAAGACCGCCAGCGCCTATTACAAGCACCTTTGCTTTGCGGATCTTGGAGAGAGACTTTTCTGGCTCGAACAATTTACTTCCACACATTTCAACCACTCCATTATGCACAAAAGATGATGGCCTTCCGATAACCTTATTAATATGGAAATGCCGAGATAACGAGATCTTTTGGTTTATTACAACAGCATCCTTATTTACAACTTTTAGACCGTCGAGATAGTTGTTAAACCTCGCTCTCTTGGTGCTGTGAGTGTTTTGGTTTGTTTTGCTGCTCATGAGTATGTATCTACAATAACGGGGGATGTGCGTGCACAATTCAAACACATGTACTGCTGTTTTGCAGTGCTTTTCCTGAAACGAATGATGACGGGGGATGTGGTGAATTATTACGTTTCTGCGTCCGCGCGCGCTTCCGAGGTCCCCCCCCCCACGCTGGGAATACCTATTAACCCAAAATCAAATGAATAATTCAACGCATCTTACTTTCGTGGGAAGTGACATGGAGGTCATGCGCACAAATCAAGGTGACATCGAGAGACAGACCACTTCGGGATACATCGATCATGTCGCGACTCTGACTGCATCAAACAAAATACATCATCGATCATGAAAGATATTCAATGTATTTAGAAAGTCTATCTCTTCAGTTCTTCGAATATTCGAATATTCGAATACAATGGTATTAAGACATCATGAACACTTCAATAAGGTCTTACTCCAGCTACATTTCATTTTCAATTCATCGTTGCCGAATCGATTTTCGTCGACGTCGACAGATGATGATGGATAAACAAACAGCAAAATGATTACGTAATTTTTTTTGACGCCAGAAACTTTTTTTTTTTTTTTTTGTGAGGGGATAAAACCCGTATCGAGGGGGAAAAAACCCTTTCTTTGCCTCGCTTGCTTCACATAAAGTTCGTCGACTTTGTTTGACATCAGCTCATTGCGATCGATATTTACATTGCTTAAGAGTATAAATATCCTCCTTCAAGGGCTCTGGGGAAATGTTTACGATATGGGCACACAATCGACCAGAATCGACTTACCTGTATAGGCCCAGGCCTGGTATTCATTCATACGGGCGGGATCAGTAGTGAATAAAATTTTCACCACTTGCCTTCTCGGAGTTCTCCGGAGTTCAAACAAGCAAGCAAGCGCACGTGGCGAAGTCAACAACACCGGAGGATCTTTCCCAAACAGAGTGCTCACAGTGAGCAGCGCAGTGGTGGTCCGACAGGTGTGTTCGAGAGCTCCACGTTAACACCCGGTCAACTGCGGTGCAACTAGGCTTGTCTTGACGTACGCGATGCGGGCATGTTCGGGAAAGTGTCTTGCACAGCCTGTGTTGGAACACATGGGCAGCAGTTTGGCTTTCACTCTTGAGCAGTTAGGTTTTTTTCTGAAATTACTCGTATGCTCTGCGTTGTTTAGATAACTTTCGAGTAGAACAAAACGTTCACTGGATTTTTCACCAAGAGCATTTGAAGAAACACCGCGGCCAAAGCTTATACTCAGTATGAATATGCTTGGAGTGTTGTATTGAAATCTTGGAATAGTAATTTCTGCTTTTCATACCTCAATTTTACAGTAAAGCTCCCTATTCTCAAGATAGAAAAGACACCATACCCTTGTAGCACAAACAGGCAAAACTTCACATGTCTTTTTCCCCTGCAAACGAGCCTGACCTATTTGATAGACCATTAGAAGTCCCTTGTGTCCGTGAAAGCGGTCTTTGGTTTATAGGTTGCGGATCAGCCGCTTTTTTGCACAAATTTTATTGGACGATGAGTGCCAGAAAAAGTTTGGATGGCTTAGTCGCGTTTGGTTTGCTTGGAGGATTGACATCATGGTATTGTTGCATATTTTTAAGTTTCCTTTCATGAAACAGCGCAAATGCATTTATATGTTTTTCCAAAATATTCGTAGGATGATGTGTAGACAAAAAGTAGCACTGAGGAGACAGCAACTGACCGAGCTGATGAAAATGCGAGAGTTGAAAGAAAAGCAGCAACGGGAGCTGAAGGATAAAAAGAAGGATCTATTGAAATTTGATTCCAAGTAATTTACAGACATATTCTAAACTCTATTCCAATTCTATACACTACATCTTTTAATCGTTTGCTCTAGGACCAATACTTTTCAAAAATCATATCAATTTGGAACTATTTTCCCCAAACAATATATTAAAAAGCTGAATTTAGCTATGTGCATATGCAGCTTCTATTCGCACAAAGGATTTTTACATTCGTGCTGCAGTCCCTGCCTTTGCATAATGCACCATTGCATGATATAATCAATGGCTTAATCTCTTGTACTCCTGATTGAAAACCATGAAGAAAGTCACTTTGCGGAGGTAAAATCCAAACTGAGACGTTTTCCTGACTTGCAAGTCGTAATACGATGGTGAGTGCTGAACCCTGCTTCGCATGTTTAGAATCTATGATGCTTACAAAACGATGTGACGAAACCGGAACAATTTTTTTCCCTTCTCCTAAAATACACCATCCGCTTGATAGGACAGGAGACAAAATATGATAAAATCCGCTGGAGCTGCGAGGCAGAATTGGAGAAGGTGGCGGAGATTGGGGAATCGTGAATGTGTTGTTCGAAACAATTTTTGCAGTACGAGGAGGACCCTCTCCATCACTTGACCAAAAATCCCATAGTACATACATGGTATTTAGAGGCATATCTAGCCCATGAGTTGAGAGCTGTATTTCTTGGGTTGTATCAATTGACAATATCATTGTCCACCGCATTGAACCAATTTGTGAGTGCGTTGACCAAACATAGCCTTGAAATCCACTCGGGTCATTCTCAAAGTTCACCAGCATGGATTCCGTTGTCGTTGCAAGTGGTCGATCAGCTTTTAAAAGAACCCCATCCTTGCGGCAACTACGCATGATTAAGCGGATATTGAAAAAACCCAGACCATCAGAGGGTCCGTAGGGTCCCCCGCCCAGAACAGCGGCTACATTCTGCAAGCGATAGTCTGGGGAAGTGCAGTTTCCTTTAGGGCAAAATGGTTCATAAGCAGTGGTGAACACGTTGTCACGCGAAGCCCATATTCCAAAAGCCCCCATCAAAAGCCCACTATGGCCAAATGGATGCAGATCTGCTTGTGACTGGTGATCATTATCAGATGTACCCCGGCCATTGGTAACTCGGGAAAGTTCACTAGATGCTAGAACAAAACTCGGCGTCATCATACAGAGTTGTAATGTTGTTGATGCCACAGACCCGTTCCAGCTCTGGAAGCTTTCAGCTGCGCGATTCATGGCCTTTAACCACTCCATGCCTATTGAAATGTTACTTGTAAGCAAGGATGTCTCCCACAGGTATGTGCATAAAAAATCCTGCTCAAACATTTTCATCTGAGCTCGTGAGCCATTGCGAAACGCAGCACGATAATACATGGGAGACAAAGGCAAAGCTGACCCACCCTTTGAACTATTATAGTCAACCACCCACTCGCCAAGTTCCGAGTTTTGAATGTATGATGTTTGTGATGAGTACATTGGGTTGTACAGAGACACAGGCATTTGTAGCCAATCAGTCATTCCACTAGGAAGAGACGTTTTGTTTGGAAGCCAATTTGGGGTTGGACCTGGAATGTCCTGGTGTTCCCACTGCCAGTCATCCCACTGAACATAACGAAAAGGTAATTCATGTTTCCTCCATTCATCTTTTAATGCAAGAATTACATCTTCGTAGTTGTCAAAACTCAATTTTTTTTGCGTGCTGTCATAAAAGGCACCATTATCTGTCCAATACCCTAAATGAGAGAGAACGAAATCACTATAAGGATTAATGTGAATCTTTCCACTTCGTTGAAGCAGCAAGTTTCCAAGCAGAGATAGCGTCTTGTTTGGAGTGTCTCCGAAAACAATAAGGGTGTCGTGGCTAAAGTTTTGTGGCAACATTGCCACAGATTGCTTTATGCCAACACCTATGCCATAAGCGTTAGGTTCATGAACACTAGTAAACCAATTAGTGGAGGGAGCAATCACAATTGCATGGCCTGATTTATTATACAAAACCAATGGAATGCCGAGCCGTTCTCCTCCAGGGACATTCTTTGAGTTGCTCCATTTACCAGTGTACGTGTTTGCAAGTTGACATCCTCCAAATTGCAAAAAATTGAGGTTCATATTCCCATCTTCTGTTGTAAATGAAGGAAAGGGCGAAAGTACCGCAGAACGCAACTTACCATTGGAAAGTAATGAACCGTTCTGCAGTAAACCTTGAGGCCATGACTGACGGAACATGATAATTTCGTAGTTACTATATTCGCGAAATGATGTGACAAGGATTGGGGACTGTCTAGAGGGTTCCCCCCAGGAAAGACTTACTTCCCTGTAGTGCCCCCACAAATCAGAACCTGAACGCGATTCAGTTGAAGCCTGCACTTGCTCAAGCAATGTAGTATATGCTTCTGGTTTATGCAGCGTCAGAGGTATCCTATTCTGTCCCCCAGTTAACCATATTTGTCCGTCCACATTTATTGTATATGTTCCATTATTTTCGTTTAAGCGCAACTCCATATGCTGTGAATTTACGGATCTTATTACAAGAGCGATCGTGCACCATAGTTGGATATACCTGTGCATTTTACCCTCACGCCTAAGCTTAAGTGATGGCAGCGTTCTTCGGCTCGATTCCCTCTACCTTTCGATGCACATCTTACTCACTCCATGGATTTTCGGTCATTTTACGTAAAGAAAGAAAAGGAGGCCGTGCATATCATATTCTGCAGCCTGAAATGTGCAAACGAGGAACCCATGTATGGTTTTCCGAAACTTTCGATGCACCATTATGACACATGAACTGGATGTTTCCGCCAGAGATTGAACAGGCTCTGCATTCTCGGCGTATCAAGGCAAGCGTACGAGCATAAATTTGGCAAAATTGATTCATCGACCGGACATATTCTCTAAAACGAAGAAGTACAGCGTTCAACTTTCAGATTCTTACAGTTAGATAGAGAACTCCTTGCAACAGCTGTACAGACGATTATCCCATCCAAGGCAAGGGTTATTTATTATTCGAATATCAAATTGAATATATTCGAGTAAGTAAAATTTAGTAGAGTTCGTAAAATTTTATCATTTTCTTTCAAAAAATGCTGATAATTCCCAAGTGTTGAGTCAATTGAATGCATGAATGCGTTACCAGCTGGCTGCGAGCGCTGCTGGCTCGCTGTATATGGCCATATGGCGTCAGTACCGGTCCTGCAGCTGCAGGCAGGCCTGTACATGTCAGTCAACAGCTACGGAGTCCACATCTACTACATATATTTTCAATCAATTTTTCCATGAAACCATATGGTAGACTACCGATGTATCGCGATATCGATATAGTCAGCGAGAGTGGTGCGTGCTTTGATTTCGGTATGGCCGTTTTACCAAATGAATCTCATAAAATGAATGGACTGTTTGGCAGTGTTTGTTACACGGACATTCGTTGGACCGTTGGAAGATATCCGGTCACGAGTCACGACCGCACTTTAATCATACTAAGTTTACATGAACCGTTTAATACACGATGTGCCGTATATGTACTCCATGAACGTTCGAACGTACGTGTACGCGCGTACGCAGGCGCAGGCAATAATTTGCGCAAATGAATGGCTTTTGAGTTTTCACATGGTGGCAAACCTGGTTACTTACAAGTAAACGAAGAATACTAACATCAACTCACTCTATCAGCACATTGAATTTTCTCTCGTAAGTTTCAGTTATCGATTTCTAACGTTACATTTATCTCGGGCTGAAGAGGTCTAGAAGATTCAAGGTTCTTTCAGTAACATATTCAACATTGTTGGCACAGAGCAGAGAAGCGCAGTTTTTATATTTCTGTGTCAGCACATGCAGACTTTAGAGCAAGATGCTGTGATTCATCTCCGCTCACACTCCATGCTGCTCTCTATTACCTGGAAGCGAGAACCAAACATTTGCAATATAATTGTATCATCGCGCGAGTATGTCATTGTTCATTTGTACAAAATGTCCTCTAGAATTGTTTAAGACGTGTTTGCAGAAAACAAAACACAATGGGGTCAATTGCCGCAAAATATGGGGGTATCGAAAAAGCGGAAGATCTTGTCGAATCGTTAGAAAATTTACATGATTTCATTAAAAATGAACTCAAGAATATAAAGAAATCTTTAAAGCAGGTTATAAGAACATCGAATAAGGATGGTTATAAAATCAAAATATTCAAATGTGGTGGACGTATTCAGAGAGCCAAAGATAAATCATCAACTATGTACATAAATGGAGACGGAAAATCCGTGAAAGAATCTAAAACAACACTATTACTCAAACAGTCCGACGGTCTAATGATGCAAGCTCAAGAAGATGGAGACATGATAAAAAAGGAGCCAAACGGAAATCAATTTCAGCTTACAGAAAACCAGACACTTTTAATTTGTGCTTTCGCAGGTAGAACTTTTTATCATACCGCCCGATCGTCTCGTGCCTCTGTGATATACACGTATGCATATTTGTACACATTCTCAATCAGATAGCACACGCGTTCAGTGGGATATGAAGCAACAAATATGTATCGAAATACTTCCAGACGGCACAATGAATGAATATAATCAGAAAACAAACACAACCTCTAAAAAGCAAAAGGATGGCTCCCAGACCATAACGTTCCCCGATGGCTGTATTATAGAGACTTTTCCTGATGGAAGGAAACTACAGAAGAATGCTGATGGTTGTTCAATAGAAACTTTTCCCAAAGGTATGTGTACCTCTTAGATCAACGGTGACAAAAGCAAAGTGCTGTCATTTGCTTCGTTCAACTTAATTACTCAGAAAAATGTTACTGCGGTCTCATTATTTAGGTCACGAGTACAAAAAAATTCAAAGAAACCCAGATGGAAGCTGGATAGAATTTTTTTCCAATGGCAAAATTGCAGAGCATTACCCTGAAAATCAAGAGGAACAAAACATGCGTAAAATAGTAAAAAAACTTAGAAAGGCTATCAAAAAATCTGAAAAGAAAAATGATGTGACTAAATTAGAGAGAGCCCTTGAATCTGCGTTGAACTCAAATTTGGACAAAAAGCACCCAACAGTGGTTGACGCTAAAACTGTAATTCAGCGAATGAAAAGTACTATTGAAGAAGAAAAGTATAGTGATTTTAGCGAAGAAGAGCAATGGACAAAACAAGATTGCGAAGAAGGATATTTTCAAGGATACGTTGTGTTGGATAATATTGAGTCCCTTGGAAGGAATCAGATTGATGTGCTGAAAATGGCGATTGCAAATATCATGTATGAAATGGGGTTAGGTACAGATAAAAGCGATGTGTCTTTCGATTCAATGGAAAAGGAACAAAATGGTATGAAGATTAACTTTCTCATGAGATTATCCGAAAAAGATGGTAAAGACGAGGGTCTGCTAGCTGAGGTGCTTGAAGAACTCCAACATGCCTTGAGTGAGGAAAATAGTAAGCATTTTGTGAATTCAATGAAGCGAAAAGCTAAAGAAACTGGCCAGTCAGCAAAGTGGCTCCGTAAAAATCAGATATCAATAAATAAATCAAATGTCTCTCTGCATTCAAAGTTTTCATTAGGTGATAAAAAGCTCAAGCCGTTGGTTTTGCCGAGCCTTGGCAATGCTAACAGTAATAATGAAATTGAAGAGAACATAAGGACTGAAGGATCTTCTGGAGTTAAACATATGGCCAATGTAGCGAGCATGTTATCGCATACCAAACAAAAGTTGTTCAAATCCATGAATGGTCACATTAAATTGAAGGGACTTTCGGCTGATGAGTTCGAAAGCAGTTCGTTGATGCATTTAGGAATGCAAAGATGTTTGATTAGATTGGTTGGCAAAACTGGTGTCGAGTCTAATATGTTTCGTGTGACAATCATTGACGTCGAAGATGTAGGAACACGTGAGAAGCCTAGAGTCGAGGTAATGTACAGGATTCGATTGCGAGGTCATGCTAAGGAAAAAGCCACAGCAGTTGTTTCCATATTAAAGGGAGTCTTTGCAGATTCTGAAAACCGCAAATTCTTTTTAGATGCCTTCTGGAAAGCAGCCGGTGCAGATGGTGCCATGATTCAAAATCGAATAAAAGCAATAAACAAAAGAAAGAGTATGATAAAAAAAGAGTTGTCCAGACGAAAAAGCTCGAATTCCCCTTCGAAGAAGAAGTCTGTAAAATTACCGTAACATATGTTCACACCAAGTCATAATAAGTTATTACCTGTACCATGTGCAATAAACAAATGCATTTATATTAGTATTATATCGATTTTCCAACACCACCACTAAAAATATCATAAATATCACTTCAACCGACAGAAGATAAAAACCTTCCATTATCGAAAGATTTCTTAAATTAGAAGTTCCGTGCGATAGTATCACTTCTACAACGAATAAAAGAATAATTTCAACAACTGCAGTCTGCAAAGGCAATTGACCCCGTTGCCCTAAATAAACCTAACCCTAACGTTTGTGAGCACAACTCCTGTCTCCCTTTTGGCCACCCTCGCTTTCGCTGAACGTAGCTCTACAATTGTACTTTAACCTTGTAAATAGCATATTAATAGCGGGTTGTATATAGATAGACTACATACAAGAGATGCATGTATCGGATAACCAATCCAACAGAAAACACTATTCTGCACAAGTTTGTTTGTTCACGAATCATACAGCCGCAGCAGCAGCAATGCTTTTCTATCGTATGCTTGTTTTTGAAAGATACAGTGTGTTTGGATAAAGAGAGTCGACTATGAAATTTGATGCCTTGGCCGTTTGGGTTTGGAAAAATAGCTGCCACTGGTTTTTATATAAAATATAGATCAAGAATATCATTTAAAACATGGAAACGAGTTCTTATTTAAACAAGTGGGTTGAGCATCCAGCCTGTTTCACAAAGCGTGACTTGCTTATGTATGCAGTGGGTATAGGTTGTGATGATTTGAGATTCATTTATGAAGATAACGATGAGTTTTCGGCTTTTCCAACATTTCCCGTAGTTCTTAGCTTCACAGGGACAGACGAAGATGTCGTATCTTTTCCTTCAGATGCGATGGTTGAAGGACAACCTTCGATGCCTCCACTAGAAGGTGTTCGCACGGTTCTGGACGGTGAACGGCATATTGAGAAAATTAACGAGCTTGATGTAGATGGAATGGAGAATCTGGTGATGAGAACCAGAATCGTCGGCATTCACAAAAGGGGAAGCGGTGCGTCGGTTGAGTCAGAAACCGGTACAGCCTTTCTTCAAAACTTTTGCAGTTCGCTTTTTTTTTTTTGAGGTTCTTTACTAGTGTACACTCACGATACTAAAGAGTGCTAACTTTTCCTTATACACATATGAAAGAAATTCGTGATAAGACTGGAAAGCTGTATTATCGACTGAAAAATGGAGCATTCTTGATAGGAGCCAAAAATTTCAAAGATTCAGGAATTACCTACTCGGAAAAAATAGTAGTTCCTGCTAGAAAACCAGACAAAATTGTGGAATTGAAAACAAGTGTGACGCAGGCGCAATTATACCGCTTAAGCGGGGATTATAACCCACTACATGTTGATCCTACATCTGCACAAATGTTTGGGTTCAAAGAACCAATTTTGCACGGATTGTGCACACTTGGCTTTACTGCACGCGCAGCTTTGAAAGCTTATGGGAATAACGATCCAGAAAAATTCAAGGCGTTGAAAGTTAGATTCTCAAAGCCTGTGCTACCTGGCCAAACGTTACAAGTGGAAATGTGGAACCAAGGTTCCAGGATCATCTTGTTGACCAAAGTCAAAGAGACAGGCAAAGTAGTGATCAGCAATGCATATTTAGATATTCATGCAGGTCCTTTTTCCAAATTGTAGAATATCTAGCCATAGATCTTTTGTACAAGGAGCGGAGTACTCAAATGCTACCAATCTAAAATCGTCACTAGTTATTACGCATCAACTTTGATAATACGCACGTAACTAACATTTCTCGTGAAGACATCTAGTAGTATCAACATTCAGATCAAGTCGGATGCACTGCATTCGGAGTCACTGTCGTACTGTGCACGACCTCGCCGCCGTCTTTTCGTGTTGCGAGCTTGCGATGTAATACGAGCACGTGTGCGTCGACTTCGCGTCGTACTTTTCGGAGCTTCTACTTCAATGGACTGATTTTGACGCCTAGGAATAATCAGCACTGGCGGATCTCTATCATTTTGATCTATATTATCTGTACTACTGGCGTTGGAATCTGCAGATTTTTTGTTGCGAGCTTGTTGAATTTCCGATTTGCGATGTTTTTCTGCTTCTCGAGATACAATACTTTCAATATCATCATTCACTTCAGACTGCAATTGTTTCGTCACCAAACTCTGAGTTTCTTTGAGACTTTCTCGGACATCCTCCTCTATTGCAGATGAAATCGACTTATCCACAAATTCTCGTAGGGCTTTCATGATTCTGCCATATTTAAGTACAGAAAGTTTATTTGCATTGTCAAGATTATTTCCAATTATGTCCCCTATTTCCACGTCATAATCATCGGGACATATTGGGGCTACAAGATCTGCATTTTCCTCTTTTGGATCAGATTTTTTATGATGAACTTTGCTTTTTCTTCGAAACAAGAGCAAAGAGGTTGGATTTGCAACGCGATCTACAAATTTTGCTCCAAACCTTTGGTTCTGTAATGAAACGTGTTGAAAATCGGTGTGATCAATTTTCAACCGAATCAATGGGAGAACTGGAGCTTCATCGCCCACATACTTTTTTGAATTCTGATCAATGATATCTTCAACTTTTTCACTCAAAAACGTCTCAACCGCGGCACGAACATTCCTTTGATCAGCGTCAATTTCATTTGTCAGTGTAATTTCTTCAAGATAAAATGGCCTGACTGATTTCAAAGGAATAGGCGTCATTCGAAAGCTATCCTGTTTTATCTCTAGGAGGCCAACATGCTTTTTGATGCCTTCACCTTGTACCAATGAAGTGGCTACAGATGAACCTGGTTGGGTAATATGGAAGTCTCTATCTGTGCTTTCTTGAGGCTGAATGATACATTCATGTTCATGCCCCCATATGATGAGATTCAAGAAATTAGGCAGCATTTCTTCATGCACACAGTTCTTTTGACCTCTTCCGTAATCTCGATTTTGGTGCAGTACAAGAACATTGAACCAATCATCTGTGTTGTGAGAAGGCCGGAGGAACTTCACTAATTTTCTCTCAAACATGCGATTCAGGCGCTCGTCGCGGATATTTCCTAGGCCATAAATGGCTAACTTTGTTTCGCCTTTCTCAAACAAAATAGGATGTATATCAACTCTTTCTACAGAGTTTGGTTTTCCGAAATAGTTTACCAAATTACATGAGCAAAGTATATCCAGAGCGGCCAGAGTTTGTGATTGATCTGCACCATATCTAGTAGGCTCATCGTGATTGCCATGAATTGAAAATACAGGTAACGCAACAGCATAGTTGGGGTCCTCGTAGTTCACCCTTCCCAAATTCGAAATGAAGTTCTTTTCCTGGTCACTGACAATTGTAAACTGTATCGGACTATTGCCCATGCAATATTTTCTAAGTATCTTAATAGTCTTGTGTAGACACTGCCGTGAAGGTTTGCTATGATGAAAAAGATCGCCCCCAAGAAGGACAAAGTCAACATTTTTTGTTTTTGCAATTTTCAGAACCTCCTCAAAAGACTGGAAAGAGTCATTGAAGCGGACAGGATCATCTTCCAAATATCCGAGATGATTATCCGTGGCAACTAGGATCCTGAACACATCTGTAGAATTTGACATTCACAAGATCGATTCTATCCAAACTTTATTTTCTACGCAAACATTGCTGCGGGTCTTTTCATTCGCGTAAAAATGCGCGCAGGAAATGCAAATTGACGTAATCGTGCAAAAATTATTTCCCGCCCTTCTTCTCAATCGCAATCTTGAATAAATCCATGTAAAGAGCTAGAATAAAATCTTAGTTTATCCATCACCGTTTAGTAAATTATTCAAATAATTGGCTAAAATTGCCTCAAAGCGGCAATGCGACAATGCGAGCGACTCGCGACGGGAAAAAGGAAATTTGAAATCTTCTTCTGCCAACAGCGATTTTCGTCAACAAATGTTATCGGAAAGCGAAATCTATGCGTTTTATTTATATACGCATTATTGCCTCTATTATTTAACCAGGGATGATTTTGCTGGTTAAATTACGTAAGTGAATTTATGATTAATTGAGCGAGCCGCACCTGTGAAAATGCATGTAAGGCCTAAAAAGCGCGTTCCTGCGGATAAATTTGTTCGAACGTCTGTCTACCGGTTGAAAACATTTGCAGGCTGTTGAGCTAAGTCAACTGACAGCTGTTGCCTCATGAATCGAATCCAGCTGATCTGCATTGATCTGTTCGAACGTTCGAACGTTCTTGCCGTTTCTCGATACTTACTACCTTGTTGCTTGTACCGATCTGGGCCTCTATCCAATTTTTTTAAAATT
>JACLAD010017181.1_pt1 | contig 26481 bp, 20 predicted proteins | sample 8027901 | NCBI WGS metagenome assembly JACLAD01 (sample SAMN15725071, study PRJNA655200) | protist metagenome | isolation source: fluorescence activated cell sorting (FACS) single amplified genomes of... | place: Spain: Blaines Bay Microbial Observatory, Mediterranean Sea | collected 2016-07-05 | reverse complement strand
ATCTGAAAGCAGCGGAGAAATTTCCTGTGCAAGTTTCTGAATGTCGTCATTAGTTTCGGCAGAATTCAGATTGAAGAATATGCTGGTCACCCGGTCTAATTTGGCTCCTGAAAACTCCAGTTCTTCAATAGTGTTCGCAAAAGTGGGTTTTTCAGAAGAATTTGCTATTTCCTTTATTTGTTGCCGGGCCAGTTCTACCGCTTTTTCTATTGCAGGTCTAAAATGTTCGGTCTTTATTTTGGAAAATGGTGCCGTTTTAAAGTCTTGTAAAAGTGGATTATTATTGGACATATTAGTTTTTTAAAATTAAAATTGTGAAGCTTATCGATTTTTTATCGCACTTCCTCGAAAATATAACAAAAAAGTTGTATATTTACGACTTCTTAATTTGAGAATAAGAAACACGAAATGTAGCTTTAGGTTTTGATTAATATATTTAGAATGGTTAATAAATAGTATTAAAAGAATAAACAGCTACAGAAGAAAGCCACGCAATTGCGTGGCTTTTACTATTTCAGGTTTTTTGCGCCTTCAATGACTTTTTCCTTCAGTCCTTCCTTATAATCAACTATCTTATCCTGAATATTTTTATCTGAAGATCCAAGAATCTGTGCAGCAAGGATTCCGGCGTTTTTAGCACCGTCTAAAGCTACGGTCGCAACGGGCACTCCGCCCGGCATTTGTAAAATAGAAAGAACAGAATCCCAACCATCAATAGAATTTCTGGATTTCACCGGAACACCAATGACGGGAAGAGGGGAAAGCGAAGCTACCATTCCCGGCAGATGCGCCGCGCCGCCGGCACCGGCAATAATTACCTGTATTCCGCGGGAATGGGCGTTTTTTCCGTAGTCAAAAAGTTTATCGGGTGTACGGTGGGCAGAAACAATATCGATTTCTACCTCAATATCAAATTCTTTGAGAATATCGATCGCTTCCTGCATGACCGGTAGGTCGCTGGTGCTTCCCATGATGACTCCTACTTTGCTCATATTTCAAGATTATAATGTTCAGGTTTTAGGTGCCTGTATGTTTTGTAAAAACTAATTATTCGCTTATAACTTTAATGGATTTTTTCACTTCTTCAGCAATCCTTCGCGCTTCGGCCAAATCTTCATTTACGATCGTAACGTGTCCCATCTTTCTGAAGGGTCGGGTGATCTTTTTTCCGTAGATGTGCGGCGTGACAGCCTTCATTCCCATAATTTTAGAAATGTTCTCGTAAACCACATTTCCGGTGTGATTCTCATCGCCCACCAGGTTCACCATGACTCCGCCAACCTTGCTGCCGGTGTCGCCTAAAGGTAAATCAAGAATCGCTCTTATATGTTGTTCAAACTGGTTCGTGTAACTGGCTTCAATGGAATAATGCCCACTGTTGTGCGGCCTTGGAGCCACCTCGTTCACAAGGACTTCATCATCTTCTGTCTGGAACATTTCGACAGCTAAAAGTCCCACATGTTCGAATGCTTCGGAAACTTTTTTCGCCAAAGACCTGGCTTTTTCGGCTACTGAAGGATCTATCCTTGCCGGACAAATCACATATTCCACCTGGTTGGCTTCTGGATGAAATTCCATTTCAACCACAGGATAGGTTTTCACTTCGCCCGAAGGATTCCGTGCGACGATCACAGCCAGCTCATTTTTAAACGGAATAAGATCCTCCGCAATACATGGAGTGTCAGAAATGGCATTTAGAGCCTCCATCTTTTTGATGACGGCAACGCCTTTCCCATCATAACCGCCCGTGGTGGCTTTCCACACAAAAGGTAAGCTTAAATGCCCTTTTTCGATAGCTGAGGTTAATTCGGCTTTGGTCTGGAAAATTTTAAAATCGGCTGTCGGAATGCCATTTTTGGAGTAAAACTCTTTCTGTACTCCCTTGTCCTGGATTTTCCTCAAAGTTTCGGGAGCAGGAAAAACTTTTATTCCTTCCTTCTGAAGTTGTTCTAATGCTTCGACGTTTACCGCTTCAATTTCGAAAGTGAGCACATCTGCATTCCTTCCGAAGTTAACGACGGTATTGAAATCCATTAAATCTCCCTGTTCAAAACGGTTGCAGGACATTCTTGCCGGTGCTTCGCTGCTGGGATCCAGCACAAGCGTCTGGATATCAAACTTACGGGTCTCGTACAGCATCATTTTCCCCAGCTGGCCTCCACCAAGGATGCCCAGTTTAAATTCAGAAGAGAAATAGTTGGTCATATATTCAGGTTTTAGCAAAAATAATTTATTAAGATGTAAAAGGAGAAATAATTGGCCGGAAATGTACTTTTTTTGGGCCGGTGAGTTTGAATGGAATACGTATCTTTGTTTCCCAAAAAAATAATTCTGTTTTGGTGCAACTACACGACTTAAAATTTACTCCATTTATTTCTGAAGCTGAGATCACATCGGCTATAGAGCAGCTCGCGCAAAAGATCAATGAAGAATACAGGGATGAAAAACCTGTTTTTTTAGGTATTTTAAACGGAGCTTTTCTCTTCGCTGCGGAGCTTATCAAAAGGTTTGAAGGAGATTGTGAGGTAAATTTTGTCAAGTTGAGCTCGTATGAGGGAACCGGAACCACGGGAAATGTGGATACGTTGTTAGGACTTACTCAGCCCCTTGAAGGCAGAACGGTAATTGTCATTGAAGACATCGTGGATACCGGCAATACGCTGGAAAGCATAGACAGGATCTTGAAAGCTGAAAAAGTAAAGAAGTCAAAAATCGTTACTCTTTTCTATAAACCGGAGGCTTACAAAAAGCCACTGCCAATAGATTATGTGGGAATGGAAATTCCGAATGATTTTATTGTGGGCTACGGCCTGGATTACGACGGATTGGGAAGAAACCTTAGGCAAGTATATAAACTTAAAGAAAGCAACATGACAAACTTGGTGTTATTCGGCCCTCCTGGTGCCGGGAAAGGAACACAGGCAACTATTCTGAAGGAGAAATATCAACTAAAACATATCTCTACAGGTGATGTTTTTAGATATAACATCAAAAATGCCACAGAACTGGGTACTTTGGCAAAATCCTACATGGACAAAGGCCAGCTGGTGCCTGATGAGGTAACGATTGACATGTTGCGAGCCGAAGTTGAAAAAGATATTGAGGGGAACGGATTCATTTTTGACGGTTTCCCGCGAACGGTTGCTCAGGCAGAGGCTTTGGCAGAACTTTTACAAGAAAATGATACTGAAGTAAGTGCCATGGTGGCTCTTGAAGTAGATGACGAGGTTTTGGTGCAGCGACTGCTGGAAAGAGGAAAAACCTCCGGCCGGCCAGATGATGCCAATGAAGAGGTCATCAGGAAGAGAATAAGAGTTTATTATGAAGAAACCGCTATTTTAAAGCAGTTCTACCTGAAGCAGGATAAATACTACGGAGTTGATGGAGAGGGAACTATTACGGAAATCACACAGCGCCTAAGCGAAGTAATAGACAGGATCAAAAAATAGCATTTTTGCTGAAAATTTACAAAAGAAGAAGAGAATGACAGAAGGGAATTTTGTTGATTATGTGAAGATACATATCTCCTCCGGTAACGGCGGGAAAGGATCTGCGCACCTGCATCGTGAAAAATATATCGCCAAAGGAGGACCCGATGGTGGTGACGGTGGCCGTGGCGGACATGTGATCTTGCGTGGCAATAAAAACCTCTGGACATTATTTCACCTCAAATTCAAGAGACACATCAAAGCCGGGCACGGGGAACACGGCGGGAAGCAACGCAGCACCGGTGGTGACGGTGAAGATCAATACATTGAAGTTCCTTTGGGAACTGTTATTCGGGAGACAGAAACCCAGAAGATCCTTCACGAGATCACTGAAGATGGCCAGGAAATAGTAATGGCCGAAGGAGGAAAAGGAGGCCAGGGAAACTGGCATTTTAAATCCTCCACCAATCAAACTCCGCGCTACGCACAACCCGGAATTCCCGGTGAAGAACGCGATATCACTCTTGAACTAAAAATACTTGCCGATGTTGGTCTGGTAGGTTTTCCAAATGCTGGAAAATCAACCTTACTTTCTGTAATTACTGCTGCCAAACCCAAGATCGCCGACTACGAATTTACTACTTTGAAACCTAACCTGGGAATTGTACAGTACCGCGATTTTAAAACCTTTGTAGTTGCAGATATTCCCGGGATCATAGAAGGTGCCGCAGAAGGGAAGGGGATTGGTCACCGCTTTTTGCGCCATATAGAACGCAACTCTACCTTGCTCTTTTTGATCCCTGCAGATGCTGCAGATATCGTAGAGCAGTACGAAATCCTCCTCGATGAGCTTCGAAGGTACAACCCGGAAATGCTGGATAAAGACCGCCTTATCGCAATTTCGAAAAGCGATATGCTGGACGAGGAATTGAAGAGCGAGTTAAAGGCTGAGCTGGATAAAGAACTGGATACGCCTTATCTTTTTATCTCTTCTGTGGCGCAGCAGGGGTTAACTCAGTTAAAAGACAGGCTTTGGGAAATGCTCAATATTGAAGCTGAAGAGGTTTAGGGCATTGAATTAAAATCGGGATGGTTTTTGCTATTTTTAATAGAAAAAACCATGCGATTTATAAAAGCTCTTTCCCTTTTGCTTCTTTTTACGGCCTGTAATGCACCGCGTGCGGTGTACGATTATGACCAGGAGGCAAATTTTCAGCAGTATTCTACCTATAATTTATTTCCAGATTTCCAGACTCAACTTAGTCAGCTGGATGAAGACCGGCTGGTGGCGGCGCTTCGGGAAGAGCTTCAAAAAAGGTGTTTTTCTGAATCTTCTTCGCCCACTCTTTACATCAACATATCTACGGAACAATTTCAGGAGCAAAGCCGAAACAGCCTGGGAGTGGGAATAGGCGGCACCGGAAGGAATGTAGGTTTGGGAGTTTCCGGAGGGATTCCATTAGGTGGTCCAAAGACTTTCCTGAAACTTACTTTTGATTTTATAGACGTGCAGGATGATGCCTTGGTTTGGCAGGCCATTGTGAAGACCAAATTTGACCGGAATGCTTCGCCGGAAGAAAGACAGGAACGCTTTAGGAAGATCGTTAAAAAAGCTTTGGAGGGATATCCTCCCGAAGATTAGAAAGTAAGCTCAAAATGCCATTTTTGAATGTGTAGCAATAAAAAAGGCTCCGAATTTTCGGAGCCTTTTCAATTGGTTGGTTAGTGAAGATGTTTAGTTATTATCTTCTTGTTGTGCTTCAGGTTGGTCCTGGAAGTATGGATTGTCTGAACCAACTTCTGTGAACTCACTTCTTCGGTTTCTGGCATACTCTTCAGCAGTACAACCTGTTGGTTGAGTACAGTCGTTTAGCGGCACTTCTTCCCCGTAACCTTTAGGCATCAATCTGTTTCTGCTGATTCCTTGTGATACAAGATATTCAAGAGTAGATTCTGCACGTCTTTGAGAAAGATCCATGTTGTACTGGTCAGATCCTCTTGCATCGGCATGAGAACCAATCTCAATGTTAAGCATTGGATAGTTCTTCATAATCTCTGCAACTCTGTTAAGCGTTGGTTCAGATTCCGGCTTGATAGTCGCTTTGTCGAAGTCAAAGTAAATGTTCCCTACGTTAGCGATTTGTCTTCTTCCTGTTTCAGGATTGATCTCGCTGATCTCGCTAGGCAACACCGGCTTTTCGTATTCTTTACGCGTGAAAGCATAAAGGTTATCAGATCCTCTTCTGTTAGAGGCAAGATATCCTTTTTCTTCAGCTTCTCCTTCTTTTAAGACGAATGCGAAATCATCGAATTCACTGTTAAGAGAGTTTCCAAGATTTTCTGCTTCTGAAAAAGTTCCATTTTCCATTTCACTTCGGTAGATATCGAGGTTTCCAAAACCTACACGGCCATTGGAAGCGAAGTATAATACGCCTTCATTCGAAATGTAAGGGAACTGCTCTCTTTCTGGAGTGTTTACATTTGGGCCAAGATTTACCGGCTCTCCAAAAGTACCATCTTCGTATACATCTACGCTGTAGATATCGAAAGATCCAAGAGATCCAGGCATATCACTGGCAAAGTAAAGCTTCGTTCCATCTTGGCTAAGGGTTGGGTGTTCAATGGAATACTGATTGCTTGCAAAAGGAAGCGCTTCAATATTATCCCACTCACCATCTACCATTTCGGCACGGTAAATACTAATAGTTGCCACAGGCACTTCAGACCATTCAGTCTTGACTCTTCTGTCATTTGTACGGTCAAAGAACATTACTGTTCCGTCGTCAGAAAAAGCAGCTGAACTTTCATGAGTGTCTGTATTGATGTCATCACCGAATAAAGAAACATTACTTAAAGTTCCATCTTCAGAAATATCGGCTACATAAAGGTCTAAGTATGGTTTTTTGTTCCATAAGTAGATTGGCCTAGATTGGTTTCTTGTTGAAGCAAATACTACACGGTCTCCCATAAAGGAAATTCCGAAGTCTGATGATGCAGCATTCTGCATCACCTGGTTCGTAGTGTAGGTGTGAGTTACAGTGGTATCTAAATGGTTCTCCCACTCTTCAAAATCAACGTCTCTTCCTAAATAATCAGAAAGATATTCGGCGGCTTCTTCATTTTCTCCCATTGCTCTTAGCGCATGAGAGAATCTGAATTTATAAACCGGCTCAACTTCACCTTCGTGTCTTAGGAAAAGAAGACGGTAAGTCTTTGCTGCATCATCCATTTGATTGGTGTAAAAATAAGCGTCACCAAGATTCTGGAGGATGTGCTGCGTCTTATCTGCTGCCTGTCGATACTCCTGCGCAGCATCAATGTAGGCCCTTCTAAGGAAAAGCCTGTCGGCTTTTTTGATATTGGCATTCTGTGCGAATCCCGATACCCCTACAATAAGTATGGTTAAAATTGTTGTATATAAGTTTTTCATATTTCTTGTTTTTTAGAAGAATCGGGGTGATACGTTGTAACCTTTAGAAAGTCCGAACATGTCAAGATCAAATAACACCATGATCTCATGAGTTCCGTCGTTGTAATCTCCAAGGTTTCCTGTAGTGTAATCATAAGCGTACCCAATTCTAAGTTCAGGAGTCACTCTGAAGTTTACCAGTCCGCTTACGGTCTCGTCCAAACGGTATGCAATACCTGCTTCAAAACGGTTGTAAAGAAGGAAGTTTGCAGTAATATCTACAGATAATGGTGCTCCTTCCACACCTCTCATCATGAAAGCAGGCTTGAACTTAAGGCTTGGATTAAGATCGAAAACATAACCACCGGTTAAGAAGTAGTGAATGTTTTCTTCTCCAAGACGCGCCAGTCCTGTTTCATTTTCAAGATGCTTAGCTGTAAAAAGGTTTGGAGCAGATAAACCAACATAGTAGTTTTCTCCAAACAAGTAAGTACCCACACCAAAGTTAGGGAAGGCTTCGCTGATGTTCTGCATAGCAGGGTCAACGACGTCATTTCCTGTTTCAAGTGCTGTTAAATCGGCATCAAAGAAAGTAACCCCGGCTTTAACCCCGAAGGACAACTTTGTGGTCTCTGATACAGGAAGAACATAAGCAACATCTGCATAAAGGTTGTTTTCCTTTACAATACCGCCTATTTCGTCGTGTACAACAGATATTCCTGCTTCAAGTCTGTTGGATAAAGGAGTGTGAGCGAAGAAGGTTGCCGTTTCCGGCGCTCCTTCCATACCTGCCCACTGGTTCCTGTAGATCCCTCCAACATTTAGCATTCCCATATCATCTATGGCATAAGCGGGGTTAATTACGCTCATGTTGTACATGTATTGGGTATACATTGGATCTTGTTGAGCATTACCCTTTATAGAAAAAAGGGCAATGCTTACAATAGTTAAAAGTTTAATATATGAATTTCTCATGTGTTTCGGATGTTTCTAATTATCTGCTTAAATACACTCTACCCTGGATAGGTGCTGTTTGTCCGTCGTTAAAGTTCAGGATGTAGAAGTAAACTCCTACCGGTAAAACACCGTCTCCCAGAGAACCATCATCTGAAGTACCATCCCATGATGGGTTAGAGGAATTTCCAGTGAAGACTTTGTTACCCCATCTGTTGTAAATCTCCATGTTGTAATTAGGATATTCTCCGGCAAGGTTTTCAACTTCAAACCTGTCGTTGATGCCATCACTGTTAGGAGAGAATGCTTCAGGAATAACAAGTTCACAAGTTTCAAGAGTTACTGTTACTGCAAGTCTTGTTGAACTTTCGCAAGTTGATGTAGCATCAGTAAGTGAAGCATAGTAAGTCATACCATTCTCTAGTAGATCGGCAGTACTCAATAATTCCCCACCAGTGGCAGCATCATACCAATTAATGTCTCCGCTTTCAACGATGTTGTTCTCAAGATCTGCAATCGTAGGATTATCAAATTCACAGAAAACATTTCCACCTTGAGCAAGAGTTGGAGCTGCAGTGTCATCAAGAGTCACTGTTACAGTCGTTGCAACAGACTCACAACCACCTTCGTTGGTTTGAGTTACGTAGTATGGACCTTCCACTAACATGTCTTCAGCTAAAGCAGGGTTTTCCAGTGCTTCGTCTGTATACCACATTAGATTTGCACCAGCGTCAAGATCGGCAACTGTAGCACCTTGAGATACACAGAAAACAGCGTCTTCAACTTCCGGAGCCACCGGAGCATCTGTCACAGTGATTGTAACTGTAGCGGTATCTGTGCCACCACATTCTCCTGTAGTCGTTACAGAGTACTCATAAGTGTATTCACCTGCTTCCATTGTAGAAGGATCAAAGATTCCGTCTTCAAGGTCTGCAAAAGTACCTTCTGTACTTGCGCCTTCGGCAAGGAACTCATATAAATCCTGTGGTCCATCTGTAGAACAGAATACCAGGACAACATCTTCGCCAGCGTTTGGAGCTTCTCCTTCAATGACATTAAGTGTCAATTCTACAGAATCTTCGCAGTTTTCATTGAATACTGTATATACAGCAGTAAAGGCACCAATTTCATCTCCACTATCATATCTGTCTATAAGATCCTGAAGGTTCGTAGTAAACGTTCCTTCTCTGGAAACACCTTCATCTAATAAGTCAAGATAAAATGCTCTTAGCAACTCTACGTTGCCCTCAAATAATCCAGCTTGAATTGAAGCGTTGCAAAGTTCTGTACTATTGTCCTCACCAGCATCTGGAGCTTCAAGGACTTCGATTTCAAATGTGGTTGAATCTTCAGTTCCAGGGGTCACACAATTTGCAGTATCATCAACTAAGTAAGTGATTGTGTAAGAACCAACTCCTACAGATGCATCAAACATGCCTTCATCATCTACGCCTGTACCAGTAAAGGTTCCTCCCATAGTAGCATCGCTTGGTAGATAAGTACCTAGAGCAATGAGATCATCTGTTGCGCAAACTGATTGATCTGCAATATCTCCGGCATTTGCGTCCTGCTCTGCAGTGATCGTTAGAGAGACCTGTACAGAACTAACACATGTTTCACCTTCCACTGAGTAGGTGGTGGTGAATGTTTGTGTCATATCTGTAGTATAGTCGCTATACAAGGTAGCCAGACTAGGGCTAAAGGTACCATCGGCTGGTAAGCCTTCTATAAGGTTGATAAAGTAAGCCTCAAAATCTCCCATTTCAAGATCCTCCATAACATCTGTCTGACAAATGGTTTCAGAAAGGTCTTCTCCTAAATCAACACCTTCAAGTACTTCAATTTCAAAAGTTGTTGAGTCTTCAGTTCCCGGAGTAACACAGTCTGCAGAATCATCTACTGTATATGTTATAGTGTAAACACCGGCTGTAGTAGCAGTAAACATACCCTCTTCATCTACTCCTGTTCCTGTAAATACACCTCCTGTAGTAGCATCTGTAGTTAAGAAATTGCTGAGGTTAATTAGTTCAAGAGTTCTACAAACCGTTTGATCTGCAATTTCCCCGGCATCGGCATCTTCTATTGGGACAATACTAGCAGTTAACTCGACTGAAGCTTCGCAAGATCCATCAACTACAGTATACGTAGTAGTGAAGTTTCCAAGCCCATCTTCGTCATTCTGATACATTGTTATAATTTGCGAAATACTGGGGCTAAATGAGCCGGTGGTAGGTACTCCCTGGTCCAGTAAGCTTAAGAAATAGCTTCTAGTGGAAGGCAAGTCGGGAAAAGTCGACTGAACATCTGACTCACAAACTATTCCGGTATTTGCATTTCCGGCAAAAGCGTTTCCAGTTACTGTTATGTTAAAGGAAGTTGAGTCCTGGGTTCCTTCGGTTACACAATTTGCAGAATCATCTACAGAGTATGTTATAGTGTAAACCCCTATACCAACAGTGGGATCAAAATTGCCATCTTCATTGATGCCTTCGCCTGTAAATACGCCGCCTGTTGTCGCACCATCGCTTAGGATGGAATCATCTAAAATAACAATGTCGTTGTCATTACATTCTAAAACGATATTTTCAATTTCCCCTGCGTCAGCATCCTCTATAGGTATTATTCTTATAGTTAAATCTACAGATGCCTCGCATTCTCCGTTTCCAACCGTATATGTGGTAGTAAAGTCACCAAGTCCATCAGCGTCGTTTTGATACATGCTATAAAGTTCTGTATGGCTAGGGCTAAATGAGCCATTTGTTGGAACTTCTTGATCTAGTAATCCTAGTAGATAAGTTCTTATGGCAGGAATACTTGAGAAAGTAGAATCAACATCTGATTCACAAACTACTCCTGTATTTGGACTACCGGCGTTAAAATCTCCTTCACTAACCGTAATAATAAATGTGGTACTCGCACTTCCTGTGATACATGGGTCATCTTCGCCAGAAACGGTGTAAGTAATTTCGTAATCACCCGTACCTATTGAAGGATCAAAATTTCCATTCTCATTAAGTACACCATCTGCAGCGGAAAAAGTACCGCCTGGAGTAGAATCTGCACCTAGAACGGCATTGTCTAGAACAAATACAGAGGTAGAGCTGCATCCAAGAGTTATGTCATCAATATTACCAGCGTTAGCCTCTGTAGGTTCAATAATAGTAATAGTTACTTCTGTCGATGCCTCACAGTTTCCTTCTCCTACAGTGTAGGTTGTAGTGAAAGATCCAATTGGATTGTTCTGATATTGGCTAATGATGTTGCTGATAGACGGGCTAAAAGTTCCATTCGTGGGTACGCCAGCAGGTAGAAGATCTGTAAATAATTCTCGTACTTGGTCGGCCGAATTGATCCTTTCATCCAAGCCTGCATTACAAATCTCACCGGAGTAGCTTGGCTCCAGGTTTACATCTTCAGTAATTGTAATACTGATTTCAGCAGTATCTTCACATGCTCCCTCACCAACCGCGTAAGTCGTAGAAACTTCGATTGGCCATGAATTGGAAGTGTATTGTGTGATTATAGACTGTAAAGGATCTCCACTAAAGGTTCCGTTAGTATCTCTGTCTCCTATCCATTCAGCTAAATACGCTTCGGGACTTTGAGTTGGATCCTCAAGAAATCCATTTACCAGGGCTTCGGCTTCCGACTGGCAGAAAACGAGATTAGCATCATCACCTGCATTAGGATCTTCTGTAACTGTAATGGATAAATCAACACTATCCTCACATCCTAGGTCATTTGTAATGGTGTAAGTAGTAGTATATGTTTGTGTTGGATCATTGTTGAAGGCTACTTCTATTTCTGAAATTGTACTGTTAGAAAATGTACCATTAGTTGGAACTTCAGGTTCAAGAAGCTCAATAAATAACTGTCTTGCAGTTGCCCCTTGTGCAAGTCTTTCCTGTATTTCAGAAAGACAGTATTCACCGTCTCCAACTTGTTCTCCTGCTTCAACGTCCTGAAGTTCTACAGTAACCGCAGTTCTCGCCGAACTTTCACAACTTACTCCAACACTGGAAACAAAGTAAGTTTCACCGTCTTCAAGTGGCGTGTTCTGGCTTAATTCAACCTGTGAAGTGGCAGTAGCATAATACCTGTTATCCCCTTCAGCAACAATGTCTGCCAAAGTTGGTGCGTCACTGGAACAAAACTCCTGCTCAGCATCGGCTGCCGGTGCTTCCACTTCGGTTAAAAGTACTCTGGTCCTGCTTCTATTGGTAGTACAGTTTAGTTGTGAGTCTACCGGGTCTTCGTAAACTCGTGCTGCATAATAATAGACCCCGTTTTCCAATTCTTCAGTTGAAGGATTGTCAATAGGTTGTGGAGTTCCTGTTGCAGTAGCACTGCGGTACCATTGAACAGAATCTTCTGGTGCACTTGTCCTTAAATCTGAAACGAAAATGTTTGGATTATTGACATCAGAAACACAAATGTCTAATGTTCCAAGGGATTGCTTTGTGTTTGCTTCAGGTCTTCTTGTCAAGGCATCTTCTTCAACTCCCAAAATCTGAGGTTGGTTAAAGATAGTTACAGTAACAGAAGATTGACATCCGTCTACATCAATATAATAAGTGGTTCCGCCAATTAGTAAAGTGGTGGCGTCAAGTTCATCAGAATATCCGGAATCGCTATAAAACGTGATGTCCGTTCCTTCTACCAGGAGATCGTTAAGTTCAGCTTCCTGGCTGTCACAGAAATACTGCTGATTCCCAGTAGCATCTGTGTTTTGGTCTGTCACTCCACAGCTGTCTACCTGCTGTCCATAAGAGTGAGCACCGCTCAATAAAATTAAGGCAAAAAAGAATAGAGGTATTCCATTCTTGCCCAGAGTAAAAATTCGCATAGGCTCTAAGTGTTAAATTAAATCGATTGTGTTTATGATGTTTAAATGGTTAAAAATTTCGACAAAGATTAAAAAAAAAATCCTAATCTCTTGTTAACCCGAAGGTTTAATTATCAGCTAATTCAGTGCTGCTATGTCTTTGTGTGTAGGGGGGATAAATGTACAATTTTTTCATAAACAATATATTATTAGGAATTTTTTTACATTTTTTAACTTTCCCTCGTTCTTTAGCTCTTACGTTTGATCTCAGTCTGCTCAAAAAAAAGGGAAAAGAAAGTTCCTTTTTGAAGGGGCTAATTACAACTTATTCACTCTTGTACTTCCATGGATTGATTTATCTTTGCATTAAATTTATTTCATGAGACTACACTTTATTGCAATTGGCGGGAGCGCTATGCACAATCTGGCCCTTGCTCTACATCAAAAAGGATATAAAATTTCTGGAAGTGACGATGTCATCCATGAACCCTCAAAATCGAGATTAGCCAAATATGGACTGCTTCCTGAAGAATTTGGCTGGTTCCCTGAGAAAATTTCTTCCGGTTTAGATGCTGTGATTGTGGGAATGCACGCAAAAGCCGAGAATCCCGAACTTTTAAGGGCCAAAGAACTTAACATTCCTGTTTTTTCCTATCCGGAGTTTCTTTATGAACAGTCAAAGCACAAAACAAGAGTGGTTATTGGAGGCTCTCATGGAAAGACCACAATAACCTCCATGATCCTGCACGTCCTAAAGTATCACCATAAGGAAGTTGATTATATGGTGGGAGCGCAGCTGGAAGGTTTTGATACAATGGTGCACCTTACCGAAGAAAATGATTTTATTCTTTTAGAGGGAGATGAATACCTTTCTTCGCCCATAGATCTCAGGCCCAAATTTCATTTATACAAACCTAATATTGCCCTGCTTAGTGGTATTGCATGGGATCATATCAATGTTTTTCCCACGTACGATTCTTATATCGAACAGTTCAGGATATTTGTCGATTCCATCGTGAAAGGTGGGATCCTGGTGTACAACGAAGAGGATAATGAGCTGCAAAAGATTGCAAATGAAACAACAAATACCATTCGGAAACATCCTTATAAAATCCCATTTTATAAGATCGAGGAGGGAGTGACAATGCTGGAGACCCCAGAGGGTGATATGCCTGTTGAAATCTTCGGGAAACACAATTTAAGCAATCTCGCAGGTGCAAAATGGATATGTCAACATATGGGGATTGATGAAGATGATTTCTATGAAGCGATTGCAAGTTTTTCAGGAGCTTCAAAACGCCTTGAAAAGATTATTGATAAAAACGGTTTTACAGCCTATAAAGATTTTGCGCACAGTCCTTCTAAAGTTTCGGCCAGCACTAATGCTGTTAAAGAACAATACCCCGATAAGAAACTCATCGCCTGCCTGGAGTTGCACACTTACAGCAGTTTGAACAAAGAATTTCTTGAACAGTATCGCAATGCGCTTGATGAGGCCGATGTGCCCGTAGTCTTTTATTCTCCTGAAGCTGTGAAAATTAAACAGCTGCAGCCTGTTTCTAAAGAGGATATTGCTGAAGCATTTCAGCGGGAAGATCTCACATTATTCACAAATCCTGAAGAGTTTAAAGATTACCTGCGGAATTTAGACTTGACAAATTCTGTTTTACTTTTAATGAGTAGCGGGAATTACGGTGGTCTTGATTTTGAGGAAATTAAAAGTTGGGTGAAATAGGCATTTTTGGGTAATAAGACATTCATTTTCTTATCTTTAGCCAAATCAAAACAATGGCTTCAGAACAGCGTATTCCATTTACTATAAAAAATTGGGCCGAGGATGATCGCCCAAGAGAAAAACTCCTTCAAAAAGGAAAAATGTCATTGAGTGACGCCGAGCTGCTGGCAATTTTGATAGGAAGTGGTAGCAGAAATGAAAGTGCTGTGGAACTTTGCAAAAAAGTGCTTGCTTCAGCAGGGAATAGTTTAACTGAATTAGGCAAACTATCTGTAAACCAATTAACGGTGCACAAGGGAATAGGAGAGGCAAAAGCCATAACTATCATGGCTGCACTCGAACTGGGCAGGAGAAGGCGTACAGAGGAAGTCCTTGAAAAGAAAAAGATATCTTCGAGTGCTTCTGTTTTTGAATTGATGCAACCCATAATTGGTGAGTTGCCTCACGAAGAATTCTGGATCATTTATTTGAACAACTCTAATAAAGTGATTGATCAGCTTCAGCTTAGTAAAGGAGGGATCACCGGTACATTGGTAGATGTGAGGCTTGCCCTAAAAAAAGCACTGGAGCTGGGAGCTACTTCTATTATTTTAAGCCATAATCACCCCTCCGGAAACCTCAATCCCAGTAGTGCAGATAAGCAACTAACCCAAAAACTGAAGACTGCAGGGGAAAGTCTCGACATAAAGATTCTGGATCATATTATTGTGACCGAGAAATCTTATTTTAGCTTTGCCGATGAAGGTTTGCTATAAATAATGCTGCAGTTATGCTTCTAATCTACATCCAAAAGGAAACATCCAGAATAACTTATTCTTTCAAGCATATTTGCACAGGAATATTGGGCATACCCGTGAGTTTTACTTCAAAAATTGAAGAGTTCATTGCTCATGAAGGCATGAAAATATCTTACGGAAAACAGGCGCTGGGAAATGAGATTTTTATTCAGAATGTTGACCTGCTGTTAGAGCAGGGTTTTGCAGATGTGGAAGTGAAGGTGCAGGACTGGGAGGGAACTCCCTGCTTTTTTTCGGTTTCAGAGAATAGCAGTATTCCATTCGACATTTTTGCGGCTTCCTTTTATCTTCTTACGCGATATGAGGAGTATTCTCCTCATGTAAAAGATGAAGTTGGCAGGTTTCCCGCGGCCGAAAGTCTGGCGTTCCAGGAAAATTTTCTTCATCTGCCGGTCATCGATATCTGGGCGTACAAGTTTCGGAAAGTGCTGTATACAAAGTTTCCGCAGAGCGATTTACAACAACGAGGATTTTCCAGCCTCAATATCATTTCTGTGACAGAAGCCTTCTGTTATCGAAAAAAAGGTATTGTGAGGGCAGTTGTAGGCTTTATGGTTGACCTGCTGCAGTTTAAAATGAAATATGTAGTTGACAGGTTGCAGGTAATGCTTAACTTTAAAAAGGATCCTTTTGATAACTACGGAAGTATCATTAAATTCCTGAAAAAATATAAAATCTCTCTGAAATTCATGTTTCAGGTTAGTGATTTTTCAACCCATGACAGAAATGTCAATTACAACAGGCTGGAGTTTCAGAGTTTAATAAAGTCTGTAGCAGATTATGCTGAAGTAGGGTTGCAAATAGGATTTCACGCCAACCAAAGGATGAAAATTCTGAGGGCCGAAAAAGTGCGTTTGGAAGCTATTCTTAAACGAAACATTGAAAGCGGATTGAATAGCAAGTACAATTTGCTGTTACCAGATACTTATAACAACATGGCCGAATTGGAGATAAGAAACGACTTTTCAATGGGTTATCCCGAAGCTTTGGGATTTAGGGCCGGGACCTGCACGCCTTTTCTTTTTTATGATATTAATTTTGAAGTAACTACCCCGTTAATGGTACATCCTTATGCTGTGAGCATTCAGGCGCTGGAAGGAGTTAAGGAAGCCGAAGCAAAAAGCAGGATTTTGGAGCTAAAGCGCCAGGTAAAACAAGTAAACGGAAGCCTTATAGCCTTATACTCCAACGCCGATTTTTCTGAATATTCGAATGCGAAAAGAAATTATGAAATTTTAAAAATTGTCAATGAAATTAAGTAATATAGAGCACATTTTTTTTGACCTTGATCATACGCTTTGGGATTTTGACAAGAATTCTGGGCTGGCTTTTAATTCTATTTTTCAGAAGAACAAAATAGAGGTAGAAATAGACAGGTTTATGGAAGTCTATTCTCCTATCAATGAAAATTACTGGAAGCTTTACAGGCAAAACAGGGTCTCACAGCAGGATTTACGATACGGCAGGCTTCGGGAAAGTTTTGATAGTTTGGAAATAGATCTAACTAAAGAGCAAATAGACCTTTTGGCTATTGACTACATTGATTACCTTCCGCAGAATAACATTTTACTTGAAGGTGCGGTGGAACTATTGGAGTACTTAGCACCAAAGTATAGACTTCATATCATCACCAATGGTTTTAGGGAAGTGCAGTACAAAAAACTGGAAAACTCTCACATAATGCCATTTTTTGATACTATTACAACTTCAGAAGATGCCGGGGAAAAAAAACCGCACAGGCTTATTTTTGAAAAAGCCCTTGAAAGTGCGGGTGCGACAGTGAAAACGAGCCTCATGATTGGCGATAATTTTGAAGCCGATGTAATAGGTGCCCAAAAAGTAGGAATGCGTGCGATCCTTTATAATTATTACAAGAGAGAATTTTCACCCGAATGCCTACAAGTGTTGAAAATGAAAGAAATAGCTGCTTTTCTATAGCAATAAATAAAATAGCCTGCCGTTACAGTACATAAATTGCCGCCCCATGTCAATACCTAAATTTTTACACATTCTGCCACTTGTGGCTGTCCTGGTGGTTGCCTCTGGCTGTGTTCGTGATGTAGATGTAGACCAGGCAGAAGAAATAGTAATTCCGCCTTCAGCTGCGCTAGATCTTGTATATTTTACGCTTGACAGCACTCATTTTGAACAGCGGAATACTGCTGGTCCATTCGTAGCACGAGATGTTGTGAGACTGGAGTTTCTTGATGACGATTACATTCGGGATGGCCTGGTGCGTGCAGATTACAACTTCATCTATACCAATACTTTTGAATTTCCCATTAAAAATACGGTTCACTTTCTTTCAGAAAATGACGTTGTGAAATACAGGTTAAATTTCGAAATACCTGCAGGTAGCCTTGAAACACCAGCGACAATTAATTACACCGAAATCATTAATGAGGATAGAATTGAAGGAATAAGAGAATCCATAAAAATGATCATCACTCTGGAGATGCAGGCTCCTGCGCCTCCTTCAGAAGGAAGTCTAAAGCTGAAGTCAAAAGCATTTTATGATTTTGAATTTAAGTAATGAGGGGTAGGATCTTCATTTTATTATGTTTTATTTCCGCAGTAACCCATGCGCAGAACAAGCAGTTGCTTTACAATTTTGAAGATCTGCCTCAAAACCTCATGAGCAACCCCGGTGCCGAAGTGCTCTTTGATATGCATGTGGGATTTCCTTTACTCTCACAAATCCATGTTTCGGCAGGTTCTTCGGGAGTGGATTTTTACGATATTTTTAAAGAAGATGGAACTTCCATAAATGAGCATATAAGTGAGGCTATTGCGAAAATGTCTAATAAAGATCATTTTTCTGTGAATCAACAAATGGAAATCCTATTTCTTGGTTGGCGGGATAAGGAACGGCGGTATTTTTCTGCCGGTATATACCAGGAAATGGATGCCTTTGTATATTTTCCCAAAGAACTGGCAGTTTTGGCTTATGAAGGAAATAAGGACTATCTCAATCACTCCTTCAACTTTTCTGATGCAGCTTTTACTGCTGAAGTATTAAATGTTTTTCATTTTGGATATACAAATTATTTTTCCGAAGATCTAAACTACGGTGTAAGAGCGAAATTGTATTCGGGTGTATTCAATGCAAACAGCACGAACAACAGGGGGATTTTTAGAACTGTTCCTACTCCTGCAGCGCCAAATGTGTACAGGCACTTTGTGAACGGGTTGGATGCAACAGTTTTTACTTCGGGCTGGGCACCTTTGGTTGATGAGGAAAATACCGGAATGCAAAATCTGCGTAATGTTGCAAAAAGTGCCTTTTTGGGAGGTAATCTTGGAATTGGGGTCGATTTAGGTTTTTCTTACTATTTAAATGATCAAACAAAAATTACCGGGAGCGTGCTTGATCTTGGCTTTATTAACCAGAAAAAGGATGTCGAAAATTACAGATACTACGGAAATTATCAAACCGATGGAATAGAATTGGATTTTCCCACGCCGGGGGAAGGTAGGCCACCTTATTGGGACATTTGGGAAGATGATCTTGACAGGAAGTTGCAGGATGAGACTTTATACGATTCTTATGTAACCTGGCGCCCGTTAAAGTTGAACGCCTCCATTGATTTTGGTATAAACGAAGATACAGAACCCTGCAATTGTCACCGCCCCACCGGCAGGAGACGATATTTACAACATTTTGGCCTGCAATGGTTCGCGATTAGGAGACCCAGAGGATTTATTCATGCCCTTACATTGGCCTACGACAAAAAATTTTCCAACAGCTTTAGTGGTAAAGTAACTTACACTGCAGATTCTTATTCTTTTTCCAACATTGGGCTTCTGGTTTCTACCAGTTTTAAGAAATTTAATTTTTATCTTGCTGCAGATAATCTTTTGGAATATCCAAACCTGGCAAAGGCAAACAGTTTAAATGTACAGCTGGGTTTACAGCTAATTTTAAACAGAGAATGAAAAAGCTACTTGTAATATTTTTTATCATTGGTCAAATATCTTTTTGTAGTGCACAGGAATTTTACGTGCGCGTACCCGATAGGTTTGAGTTTTTAGATGAAGAGAATGAGTATCAGTTAAATGCGCTTGCGGCTTTCCTTTTAGAAAAACACGGCTTCGAAGTGCTTTATAAGAAAGAAACGCCACCGGGAGTTGATCCATGCCAGGTATTAACAGCGGCGATCGATAATAAATCAAATCTTTTCAGGTCAAAAGTGCAGCTGAAACTTCAGGATTGCACCCAAAACACCGTTTTTACTTCGGAAGAAGGAAAAAGCAAAGAGAAAGATTATAAAAAGGGATTTCACGAGGCCTTGCGGGAAGCTTTTCAAAGTTTGAAAAATTTTGATCTAGGGCAATTGACAGTCTCTGATGTGAATGCTACAAAAATTGACAGGAAAGTCGTACCAGCCGTAACTTCGGTCGAAGAAAAGGATGAAGTTGAAGATATAGTTCCTGAAACGTCAGAAGAAAAAACAAATGACAAATTATTTAGGAATGGAAATCAACTTTATGAGTTGAAAAGTAATTCCGCAGGCTTTGCTCTTTTTAAAGAGGGCGAAGACGAAAAATTTGCGACGCTTTTAAAATCGGGGAGTGGTACTAATTATATTTATTCTTCAAAAAACCTGCAGGGAAATGCCTTTTTTGAAGCATCAGGAAATTTAGTCGTAGAATATCTTGATGCCAATTCCGGCCAGTTAATTTCAGTAAAATATGAACTACAGGATTAGTAGCCGTATTTCGTTTTCCATCGCTTTTTAAGAAAATCTCTTTGAGCTTGTTCCCGCGAATTATTTCCGGGCTCATAAAGCCTGGTATTTGAGATCTCGTCGGGCAGAAATTCCGTTTCCGAAAAGTTTCCTTCGTAATTGTGGGCATATTTGTAATCCTGTCCGTAGCCCAGGTCTTTCATTAATTTTGTGGGGGCATTTCTAATAGATAAAGGCACGGGAAGATTCCCGGTTTTCTTTACCAGCTGCTGTGCTGTGTTAATTGCTTTGTAGGAAGCGTTGCTTTTGGGTGAAGTTGCGAGATAGGTTGTGCATTGGCTCAATATAATGCGCGATTCGGGGTGACCAATGGTGGAAATCGCCTGGAAGGTATTGTTTGCCATAATTAGAGCTGTGGGATTGGCGTTGCCAATATCTTCACTTGCCAGGATGAGCAGGCGGCGCGCAATAAATTTTACATCTTCGCCTCCTTCAATCATTCTTGCGAGCCAGTAAACAGCCGCGTTTGGATCACTGCCTCGAATTGATTTTATAAAAGCGGAAATAATATCATAATGCTGCTCTCCGGTTTTGTCATATAAAACGGTGTTTTGCTGCACCTTTTTGAGTACCATGTCATTGGTTATCTTCACTTCTTTTCCTTCTTCGGAAGTCACTAAAAGCTCAAATATGTTCAGAAGTTTTCTGGCATCGCCGCCACTTAAACGTAAAAGTGCTTCAGTTTCGGTAAGTTCTACCTTTTTAGCGGCAATGACAGCGTCTTCCCGAATCGCCCTTTTCAAAAGATCAATAAGGTCATCTTTGGAAAAAGGGTTGAGCACGTAAACCTGACATCTGGAAAGAAGTGCCGGGATGACTTCAAAGCTTGGATTTTCGGTTGTGGCTCCCATGAGCGTTACCCAGCCTTTTTCAACCGCGCCGAGCAAGGAATCCTGCTGCGATTTGCTAAACCGGTGAATTTCGTCAATGAAAAGAATAGGGTTTTTGGTAGTGAAAAGTCCGTCGCTTTTCTTGGCTTTTTCAATGACTTCCCGCACATCTTTTACTCCGCTACTAATGGCACTTAGCGTAAAAAATGGCCTGCCCGATTCATTTGCAATAATGTTCGCGAGCGTTGTTTTGCCCACCCCGGGAGGTCCCCAAAAGATCATACTGGGAACAAGTCCCTGCTTTATCTGGCTTCTTAGAGCGCCATTTTCGCCAATAAGATGCTGCTGACTTAAATAATCATCCAGTTTTTTAGGTCTTAGCCGTTCTGCCAGTGGTTCATTCATGCTGTAAAAGTAGGAATTAAAAAAGTTTCAAAAAAGCCAACAGAAATGGCATTTTTGAATGGATTTATTCCCGAAGGATGACAAAGTAGCAGAAACAGGAAACTGGTTGATTTTTTGTAATATAGAATATTGAGAATTTTGAAAAGTGAAACAAAAGGAGTCATTTATATTTACGCCGGGAGTTTTAGGATATCCTATCTCTTTTGTTCTTATTATATGGATCGTCTTCTGGTTTGAAATACGGTTTGGATTTGATTTCACCAGGTTCGGGGTTTATCCGCAAACCCTTAAAGGCTTGAGAGGGATTATTTTCTCCCCTTTTATACACAGCAACATAAAACATCTATTTAACAACACCATTCCACTTTTTGTGCTGTCGCTCTCTCTGTTCTATTTTTACAGAAGTTTGAGCTGGAAGATTTTGTTCTTCGGACTTTTATTGAGCGGATTTTTGACCTGGCTTATTGGTAGGCCCGCATACCACATAGGTGCCAGCGGAATTATTTATGTGCTTGCTTCATTCCTCTTCTTTAAAGGCATTTTTTCCAGGCATTATCGGCTGGTGGCACTTTCGCTTATCGTGGTCTTTCTCTATGGAGGCCTGTTGTGGTATGTTACTCCTGTAGACCCAAAGATTTCGTGGGAAGGACATCTTTCAGGATTAATTTCGGGCCTTCTTTTTTCACTTATTTATAGAAAAGACATTGCGCAACCGCCCAAATATGAATGGGAGCAGGAAACGTATAAAGAGGAAGATGATCCTTTTATGCGGCACTTTGATGAAAACGGAAACTTTATTGAAAATCCTGATGGTGACGAGCCTGATTACGTGTACCATTTCAAAAAGCATAATCCAAAGGAGAGGGAATAAAGTCCTTCAAAAATGACATTTTTGAAGGATTAGTTCTACTGGCTTTACTTTAGAATGAACAGTTTGTCTACTGAAAAAAAATCAAAATCTATAGTCGCTGGCGAAGGACTTCATAAAGAAAAGCTCCACAGGCTACAGAGACGTTCAAAGATCCTGTACTACCTTTCATGGGCAGTTTTGCCTTATCGTCTACAATCTTTAAAACCGAAGGTGAAATCCCTTTACCTTCATTTCCTATTATAAGGGCTAGCGGCTGAGAAAGGTCCTTGTCGTATAGAAGATCACTGGTTTTTTCAGTTGCGGCGATAACTTTTACTTCGGAAGCCTGCATAAAGTAGATGGCATCTTTTATATGATCTACTTTGCAGATAGGGATTTTAAAGATGGCGCCTGCAGAAGTTTTTACAGTATCAGCAGTTACGGGAGCGCCTCCTTTTTTCTGAATAATGATTCCATCAACGCCGCAGCATTCTGCGGTTCTAATAATGGCTCCAAAATTTCGAACATCATCCAGCTGATCCAAAAGCAGGAAAAGGGGAGTGGTTTCTTTTTGAATAGTAGCGGTAACCATTTGTTCAAGAGAAACAAATTCAATGGGAGAAATAGTCGCTACTACTCCCTGGTGATTTCCCTTAACCAGTTTATTAAGTTTTTCTACCGGTACATAAGAAACATTGTATTCGCGGGAGGACATGTGTTGTTGTAAGTCCTGAAAAAGCTGCCCCGAAAGACCTTTTTGAATATAGATCTTATCAATTGTTTTATTGCTTTGAATGGCTTCTATTACAGCATGCAGTCCAAATATTCTAGTTGTTTCTTCCATAAGGCAAATATAGGTATAAAAAAACCACCCTAAAAAGGGTGGTTTTCGGCATTTTCAAAAAATTACAATCAAAAGTTTACTCCTGGTCCCACCATACAAGAGATGTATTGCTGTCTTGCGCCGGAGATAGGTTTGAAACTCCTGCCTGATAGTTGGCATTGTTCAGGTTGATCTCGTTTACAGGATAAAGATATCTTGTTGGAATTCCACCATCGTTCAATGGATCTGGTGACGGAGTTAAATTTGGCCATCCAGTTCTTCTCCACTCATTCCATGCAAGGAAACCTTGTGGGAATAAAGCTGCCCATTTCTCTTCTCCAATAACCTGCAGGATGCCGGTTTCTGAAGCGTCTTCTAATCGGCTCGCAGCAAATGCTTCAGCATCTTCAGTAATAACCATTGGTTCAAGCCCTGCAGCTTCAACGTGAGCACCTGTACCAAATTTCTCTGAAGTTGCAGTAAAGGACTGGATTATTCCTGTCTCTAGCATAGCTTCTGCGTCTTCGCCTGTCCATCCAAGTTCAGCAGCCTCAGCTCTGTTAAGATAAGTGTATGCAGAGGTGAGAATTGGGAATGGCGCGATAGGAGAGGTGATGTAAGTCGAAATTCTTGCATTTGTTCCTTCGGCAACTCCTTCCTGTACACCGTACACTAATCCCGGTGCCTCTGGTGCAGTTGAGTATACACGTAATCTTTCATCAAACATATCGTTTGAGTAATCTTCGGCATCTCCCTGAAGAGCATCCTGCATGAATTCAGACATGTTATAATCTGCTGGTCTAAAGGCAACCCATGGGTTGTCTAAGGTAGCAACGTTTACCGGAGTGTACCATGCTTCTTGCGGTATAGTTTCGATAACTCCATACTCGTTGTTAAGAGCGGCCTGAAATTCTGTAGCAGCAGTGCCAGCTAACTCAGTTTCGCTCATTTGGATAGTTACACTTAAAAGCAAAGAGTTTGCAAATCTTCCCCATGCCTCAACGTCACCTCCGTAAAAGATGTCACCTTGTGCACCCATTTCTTCCGGGTTAAGCATATCTCTGGCTTCCTTTAATTCACTAATGAAATCCTGATAGATCTCTTCTTGTGGAGTATAGGCCGGAGATTGTATCTCAGGGTTAAGTGCTTCCATATAAGGAATGTCTCCGTAAGTGTCTGTAAGACGCTTAAAAATTATAACCTTCATGATCCTGGCAACGGCTACCTGATTGTTAACAGATCCATTTGCCTGGTAAGCAGGAGTTGATGTTACACCTTCATCTTGAGATACATTAATGATCTGTTGAAGGTTCTGTAAGGTTTGCACGTAATATGGCTCCCAATCTACAGGAGTTTCGGCGTACCTTGAGGGATCAGGGTAACTTGGCTGTGCCTGGTACTGCACATAAAGATGTGGGTTTCCAAGCCAGTCTCTAAAGCCAATACCCGCAGTAAATTGACGCTGTGCGGCAGTTAGAAGTGCGCCCGAATTTAGTTCTAGTGAACCGTTACGGTTTTCATTGGTGTCGCCAAAGTCTACTGTCTCACAAGAACCTAAAGACAATAGCATCACTGCCACCAACAATATTAAATTGTACTTTTTCATTATTTTTTATTTAAAATGTTAACTTAATGTTCATACCATAGCTTCTTACGCTTGGTAGCTGAGCATCCTCACCCCAGGGCTGTGAAAGCTCAGATGGGTCCCAACCATGGGTGTTGTCATCAGCAACAGCGATCAACCAAAGGTTACGTCCAATGATGCTGATGCTGGCAGAATCAAATACATTATTTACAAGACTTCCAGGCATTCTGTAAGTTAAACTAACGTCTCTTAGTTTAATATAGTCTGCGTCATGAACATATTCTTCAGCAATAATGTTTGAATTGAACTGACCATAGTAAGTTACTGCATTTACATACGTATCCGCTTCTCCTGTTGGAGTCACCACTGTTTCACCCTGATCATTTGTTGTAATGTCTGCATAAACACCTGTTACGTGTACTCCTCCACCTGCATCAACAGCATCACGTACGTTATTTCCACGGTCATTAATTGCTGCAGTTCTTTCAGTTAAACCTGAGTAGTCACCCCACATTTCTGAAAGAGAGAAGAAATTTCCACCTTTCTGAAAATCTACAGAAGCCATAAGGCTAAAGTTTTTGTAAGTAAAGGTATTTACTAAACCACCTGTAAAATCTGGAAGAATACTTCCAAGGTACTGGTCAGTTTGATAAGCATATGTTCCGTCCGGACGTACAACTCGGTTACCATCGTTATCATATACAAATCCTGTGCCACGTAATTGACCCCATTCTTCACCTACTCGGTGAACGATGTTTACAAAATCCCAGGTATCCTGGTTAGAAAGGGTACCTGCTCCGGCACCGGTAATAGACGTAAGATCGCCTGGTAAGCTTAGAATGGTAGAACTGTTTGTCGCCCAGTTTGCCAGTAAATTCCAGGTAAAATCTTCGGTCTTTATGATGTTTGCATCAAGTGAAAGTTCAATACCTTCTCTTTCAGATTCCCCTGCATTCGTTAAGAAGTCAGAATAACCTGTTGCTGACGAAATGGTAATAGGAATAATCTCATTTTCACGGTGCTCATTGTAGTATGTCGCAGAGAAACCTAAGCGGTTATTAAGAAATCTAAGGTCAACCCCAAACTCATACGAGGTATTCATGGCCGGTTCGATGTTTGGATCAATTAACCTTGAACGGTCATACTGTAGGACTCTTCCGTTGTATAGGTCGCTTCCAAGAGGATATACAGGGTTTAAGGCCAAAGCACCCACATCATCACCTACCTGTGCCCAACCACCACGAATTTTTCCAAAAGTAAAAATATCGTTGTTGTTAAGCAGCTCGGTAAAAATGAAGTTACCACCAATAGAAGGATACGTGTACCCATTGTTGTCTGCGGGAAGTGCAGAACTCCAGTCACGGCGAATGGATGCATCAAGATAAATCATGTCATCATAACCAAGGGAAATATTTCCATAGATACTGTTTACCTGCTTCTCATTTTCGAAGGCTGTTGCCGTAAGTCTTTCTCTTGAGTTTGAATACGTATAAACATCTGGAAGGATCAAGCCACCACTATCAGAGTTGGTTTGACTCATATCATTTTGAAAGTAATAAAAGCTGTTTTTACGGATGTTTCCTCCTACAAAAGCCGTAACATCAAAGATTTCAAAATCCTGATCATAAGCTAATCTTGCCTGATAATTATCTTCTACACTGGATTCATAGCGTCTTCCAAAAGAGTTAACCCACTCATTATATAATGCCGGAGCGGCAGAGAACTCTATTAGATAAGGAACTTTCCAAACTCTGTTATATTTACTTTCGTTTCTTGAAACCTGAACAGTTGCTTCGAAGTTATCCAGAAAAGAGTAAGAAGCGTGTACATCTCCTAACAGTGTTGTTGTTTCACGATTGTTCTCATAAAGACTCAACCAGTCATAAGGGTTGAACCAGAAAGCAGGTTTTTTAAAATCCAGGTCACCAATGTCTTCGCCGGCAGCCCATGCATCTAATCCCCAGTTGTTCCAGGATGCAAGATATCCTTCAGTAGTAGTTAGACCCTGAAGTTCTCTCAGCTTGCTCATATCGATGTTTCTTGCAAACCAGGAGTTGAAAGATCCTGTAGTCTGGTTTCCATAGTCATCTGC
>JACLAD010010853.1_pt1 | contig 26504 bp, 25 predicted proteins | sample 8027901 | NCBI WGS metagenome assembly JACLAD01 (sample SAMN15725071, study PRJNA655200) | protist metagenome | isolation source: fluorescence activated cell sorting (FACS) single amplified genomes of... | place: Spain: Blaines Bay Microbial Observatory, Mediterranean Sea | collected 2016-07-05 | reverse complement strand
AAAAACGAAAATCTGCTGTTCATGTTTCTGGTTTGAAAGGTCGCAAACAATTTCGAAGATGTCGCTGGTGTCACTGGATTTTTCGGAAAACGGTTTGGGAGATGAGGGTGGTTCAATAATTTGTAATTCAATCAAATCCTGCAGAAAAACGTTGCAGATCTTGAGATTCGGTTTCTGCAAGTTGATGCCTCTTGGCGGGTTTATCAAAGGTTTGGAATAAACAGGTATGCAAAATGCAATCCATTTATATATTTCTTGTGGACAAAAGGTTGGCCATGGCCGAGTGTCTTGCACATCTTCATCAGTTGTTGCAGCTGGATTTGTCTCATTGTTACATCGGAGACCAAGGTGCACCAAAATATCATTAATTATATTTTTCGAGTTGGGTATTGTTTCCACATTCATTTCAATTATTATTTTGGATTAATTTTTGGTATGTCACGTAAAATCTGATCAAAGCAGTGCCGTAAGCAAATAAAATAATTATATGTTTGTTGAATTCAGGTTGCGTTGCTGTAGCTCACTCTTTGCAAAGTGCAGTTTCCCTGAGGTTATTGTCTCTTTTTGCCAATTCAATCAACAACGATGGCGGAATTGCAATTATGTCAGCGCTTGAGGCTAATTTTTCATTGTTATCACTAAGCCTGGGCGAGAACGGGATACCTCCGGTTCATCTGAGAGTAATTCAACGTGCCATTAGTTTCAATAACCAATACCGGAGTTTGAAACAACGCAATGATAAGTTTGAAGGATTTGGCCACAACCTCATGGCGGAAAGTTTGAAAACATGGGCAAAAGCAGATATGTTTATCGCGCAGCGGCTTTTTTTGCGGTTGAGACAACCACGGGATATTTTAGAGGTCGAAGTTGCAAAACTATTATTTGCGGAGGATGGTCACGCTTTTTCTTTTTTGGGTGTAGGGCATACATAATGTCATTCATCTGAATCGCATTTCTTCCCTTTAGCATCAAATTTTGGTTTTCAATCACATTTGTTTTTCACAGAAGTCGCAACGTTTTTTCTGGGTTCAATATTGCCATTTATTGATTCACAATTGAGCATCCATTTTTGATTGCTTTTCGTGTAAATAGATCAAACACCCATTATGTATCCAAGATATTTGTTTGATGGCATATTGTCGTAATGTTGTTCAAATCTTTCCGTATTTGTATGTATCGGGTTGCTTAGTAATTAGAACAGCAAGTCATTATCTACCAACGAATACATTGGTCAGCAGCAAAGCAAGTTCGTTACGTTGTGCTATATGCCAAAATATGGACTTTGCGCAACCGCCATGTATGCGATCATCAATGCATATTCAAGCTTCACCACCTGGCCAGCATGACATGAATTTAGTAAAAATTATTTTCAAATTTTGGTGCAAGTGGCACGCGGAACGACGATTTCTTTGGAGAAAGCAAGTGGTAATACGAGCCAAAATTCTTTTCAAGTTGAGATGCTCTGTGTTTCGACATTGGAAAAATTTTGCCTCGTTCCGGCGCGGAAAGATGGCGAAGAAGAGATTTTTGTGGGCGCGGCAGGTTGAATTCAAAAAAGCATTGTTTTTGGCGCGGCTCCATGCATTCGCTCGTGAGAGACACAAAAATAAGATTGCACTTGTTCGAGCTAGACGACGTTTCCTTTCACAAATTATATGCAATTGGCACATCATTGTTCAAGTTGTGATCCAACGACGAAAGATTGAGCAGATGGCTTTGAGATATTTTCGTTTGCGTCGATCGTTTCGTCGATTCAAAATGTTACAGAATCATAATGTTCGGCGGCGTCGCAAAGCGGACACATTATTTCTCAAACTCGTATTGAAGCGCTACCAGCGCATTGTCCGAGCATCGACGATTTGTGTCAAGGATTTTTTTCTGCGTGTTGAGAGAAAATTGTTGGATACCGTGTTTGTTTTCTGGAATTACCAAACTGTTCAACGCATAAATACTAGAATGTTCCTGTACCAATCGATTTTTGCTAGTTGGCGAGAAATATCAATGAAATCGATGAGAAAACGTATCACTGTGCATCGCACGTCCATCATCGGAAAGAAAGTTTTCAGAAGATGGAAACACATCTCAAACCATGCGAAAAAGGAAGAATTTCGAGCCCAAAATATGATTATGCTAGTTCGAATTTCTAACAGAAGGAAGTGTTTCCAATTATGGCGACGGGTCTGTCTTCTCGCTCGGATAAAACGCCAGCATGGTATGGTAAACGTATTTCAAAATTGGCACGCTTTCACCATCACACGTTCATGTGAACAGTCGACGTCTGTGTCTGTCAAGCATCGGCGTCTTACCCGAATCTTCCAAAGGATTTGGTGCCTGTGGCGTGCAGCGTGTGATGAAAATCTTGCCATGCAGAATGCACGTTGTTGGCGTTCGCAACGATATGCGAGGTGTTCATTTAGCATTTGGAAACTATATATTCGCTCGAGAAGACGAAAAGGAACAAATCGCACATTGGCTGAGGATTATCTTGTCTCAAAGATGTCCAAAGAATGTTTTTTCAGAAACAACTCGTTTCGTTTAACGATTGGACGCAGGTGTGAGCACATGTAAATCCATATCGTTGATGTTTTTTGAGTTTTTTTTAATTTCAATTTGTCTGGGTTGCAGGTCCTACAAGTATTTCAACCTCCTGGTGAGAGAACACAAGGCATCAAAGCGCAGTTCACATGCTAGATTCTTTGTCTCAAGTCGCCGTGCGTCTAGTCTCTTATCTTTGTTTTTTTACACTTGGGTTGATTGGGTTGCTGACCTCCGATTGCGACAACGTCACTGCATTGCTGCACTTCATTTTTTTTCTCGTAGAGTTTGTTCTCTTGCTTTTGCTTCTTTCTTCAGAAACAAAGTGATCTGTCAGGTCAATTTTGCAAAAGCAGTTTGTATCAAGCAAAATGGGATCATTGATCGTCAGCGATCTGTCTTTTGCCGATGGCGACAGGAAACACAGAAAGGTTGTCATGAACGAGAAGCGAGAAATTGTTCGGCAGATGCATTCATTTGTTCTCGTCGAAAAGTTCGTGCTTGGCAATGTTTGCGCAGTTGGAATCACGAAGTAATGTTTCAAAATCAAAAATAAGAATAAGATTTATCGCCGGCCGTCGATTCTAGATGAGTTCGATGGATCAGACAAATCAATTTTTTCGTGCAATATTTTCATCGCACGTTGTGATGTTGCTCAGTGCAAATACGCGGCGCAAGCCCGAAACATTCAGTTGAAGTCTCCCAAAAATCCATAATTATTCATTATCCGCAAAATAGTGATGTCATGGTCAGTTTGATGTGTGGATACAATTTAACGCATAATTCATTATGTCGCGCAACCCCGAGCAATCTTCGACTTTTCGGGGCCGTCGGGCACAGCCGATCTTATCAGTGCACGCAAAAGAATTCGCGTGATTTTTCAACACGTTTCCAGCGCTGATTTAAGTATTTGATGTTTCAAATACAAACATTATTTCTCTGTTCAACAGTTTCGTTTTATTTGCACATCTGCACGCGACCAATTGACTTGTCGTAACAGGAATAATGCATCACGTTAATTTTACTTTTGCATTGTAGTTTGTGTTCTGTGCCTCCTTTCAAAATATTTCCAACCAAAGGTTTGACGTTTTGTTTACGCCTTGTAAATTCAGCAAATGTGTGTGATACACGCACGTAACAAGAATATTCAATTGCATGTTCGGATGACAGCCGCATACACCCTTTTTATATACATCAAGGATGCCACACAGATTTGAAACACGAAACATCATTGAGATCGAAATTCGAACATTGATGGGCATTGGCGATGCGATAATCCTAGTTCAGAGGGTCATAAGGTTGACTGACATGAAATTTTTGATTTCGGTTTTCGATGTTGAGCATTTGTAACATTTAAATGACGGAGGTCTGGATGCAAAGAAATATCCTATTTCAACATATCAAATTTCTTGTTGAAGGCTAAAAATAATTTCTGATGCAGAGTACATATTTGGTGTTCTTTTCAGTAAGTGGAAACAACGACAGGTCATTTTCATTCAAAAATGTATCGCGTTGCACAAAGGATCAACACATCAAAGTGTTTTGTTGATTTTTATTTCGAATTCGCTACATATTTTTGTTTAGGTGCTAATTAGTGCCATTCGAGGCGAAGTGCAAAATGGCATGTTATTTTGTGTTTCGATTCACGATTTTCGGTCCGTAAGGTTTTTTTATTTGTTTATCCAGGTAATGGTTTCCAATTTCCAAAAAGATGCGTTGTCGGTGGCATTTCGTTATCGAATTTTTATTCGTTCTTTGCAAAGGCAGAATATCTTTCGGCGTTGGTTTCATTCAAGTGTGATTTATAAAAAACGAAACCATGTTGCCCAAATCAAGATTGTGTTGCTTCGTAAAATTACAACACGACGTTATTTCAATATTTGGAAGTCAGGGAGCATCTTGGAATGGGACACACGAGCGCTGAATGAACAAGCATTACGGCATTGGCAGAATCATGCAGCCAGATCATTTTTCGCGTGCGCGTCGAATTTCACAAAGCTAAAATGCAAGCACAATCACATACAAGACGTCGCTCATCAGCGCTACGAGGCAACTCTTCTGCGCCAAGTGTTTAGTTTTTTGCTGACAATCGATGCTGAGGAAAAACGACGCAGATTATTTGAAGCTGATGAACACGTGGTAGTTGATAAATTAATTTTTTTGATTTTGATACCTTTATTATTTTCATCTCGTGAGACTGGTGGCCTCGGTTGAAAGATCCCGTCGGTTGTTGAGGCAATTTGGAAATTACTAAAGTAGGTTTGATTATCCCATTTATTGATTTTTAGGCCACACACACACACACACTCACACACACAGGCCGTTTGTTTTATTATTGTTGTACGCCATTTCCGATTCGATTCGATGGCACTAAAGGCGTTTACCGCTTTGATATTATGCTAAATGCCAACTCCACAAAAAATGTTATTCGCGTGTCTTGTGAATATTGAAGTGTGTTGACAATTAGATTCAAGCACGCTCAAGACGTGCGTTTTCAATTCTTGGATTCCCGCGGTTTTGAGTAATTTAAACGGGTGCCGAAGTATGAACCACCAAGGATTTGTGGTATTTGAATTTTTGCAGTTCGAATTTTACAATGATTCAATTACGAACGATTTTTCAGACTTGCTCAATTGCAGGTGCCAGATTGTTCAGAAAGATTGGCAATTCTGACGTTTTCAGGATTTGAGTTCGCGATAACATTGTTCAAGGTACATTCGGAATCATATTCGTGTATTGTTGGAAATACTCGTCTCAGAAAGCAACATCAGAGAGTTTTGGACCATGAGAACCAACGCCGGAATATGATACTATTGTGGAATTGTTTGCGCCAATGGCGTCGTGTGAATACGACTAATGCTTGCGTTGGCAGTGATTGCTGCAGTTGTGTATCTAGTTGTGTAACTCTGACCAGCAACCGCGAGATTTCTTCTGTACAGTATGGCAACATTTTCTGGCGCAAAAGGAAAGTTGAATCTCGCACCGCCGGAGTTGCAATTGAACTAACACAATTTCAAGAAACATAGTACATTCATTGATTGTAATTTTGATTGGTGCGTACGTTTAGCAGTCATAACCGTTGGTGAGACTGTATTGGTTGTTTTTGATGTTGTATTTTGTATCAAATATTCCTGGCATGAGAGAAATGGTTTTGTCGCGTATTGTATTCTGTAAGTTATTCTTTTGTTTTGGTGGACATAAATTGATGTCATCAGCAAATATGCTCGTAGCCAATTTCGATTCATTTTTCAACGTCATGTATGAGCAGTTTCTTCCGCCATTTCTTTTCTGATGATTCAAAGTGCAATGAACATGATGTTGTGATATGAATTAGGAATTTTGTTCTCGTGCCGCGTCATTGCACCCAATTTTATTCCATATTGTCCATGAGTCAATCGCGCGTGTGCCATGGATGACGTAGAAAAGTATGCCATCAAGACGTTGGCACGGCGCCGGTCCTGTGATGGGATGGTCAATGTCCGAGATTCAGTTCTCAAAGCCACGCAAAACGAGGAACCACTCACTAATTCCCGACCTAAGAACGAATTTTCTACCCCAGATGGGTTGTCTGCGCCCAACAAAGCATTTGCGCAAACAATGTTGCAGAATCAGCGAAGAGCAAGTGGACAGTGGAAATTGCCGGATCGGAGGAAATCGTGTAATGTTTTTATTAATAATTAATGACTTATCAAGCATCTTAGGTTATCAGCAAAGATGGTTTTTTAGAGTCTTCCGATATTTTTTTTCAATTGATTCTGGGATATTTTTGCATTCCGTTGGTCAATGCGACCATAGCATATACCACCTATCTGACGAACGGATACAGTTATGGGTTTCAGGTTTAGGGAGCTGCCCAAATGACTCAAAAGGCAATATATATTGCCTGTTGAGTCATTTGGACAAGCAAAAATCATGCAGAAAGTGGTATTTGTAACGATTCAGGAATTCCGGGGTATGAAAAATAATACTAAATCAGTGCAAAAGTTCATTTGGATTGTTTTTTTACTGTTTACGAATTTGGGACTCAGAAATGATGCAAAATCAACACAAAAGTGCATCCGGAGCGCCGTTTCCACCTTTTGATGGCGGCGCTGGCCACACACACACACACACACGCACACGCACACAAGTGGTTGGCGAGCTTGACAATTCGTATCTTGGTTTCAACGCATTGTTTTTAATTTTTTATGTTTTTATTGCCATTGTCACAGGTAGCGTTGGTGATATTTCGAGTACGCAAAATGTTTCACCGACAGCGATCGACACCGTGGCGCGCGATTCAACGAAAAAAAGGTTCTCCGCACATGGTTGCAAAACATCAGGAATGCAACTCTCACTGCCGAGCTCGGTCAATTCATCCAATGGTCGCCTGTCAAAAACACACATGATATCGAATCTATTTGCTTGTGAATCGCCATCGTCCCGACCGTCCTCACAACAACACAGTTCCTGTGGCTCTGTGAGTATCCCAGCGCTCTGTCCGGGCACGTTAAAGGATTAAAATTTGGAATAATTTTAAAATTTATTCTTTTGATATCATCAGAGTGGGTCACAGCTCGCGTAAAGGCCTGCATGAGGGTTTTCTACATGCAACACAATTAAATCAGGATGCGCGCACGCACACTTTGCTAGCAGGGTAGCCCGACAGGGCAGCTGGGCGCAGTGATTGCGCAGCAAAACCTATGTAGGTGAGCAACAAGTAGCTCGGCAATGTATCGTAACTAGTCTACCGAGCTTATGTAGGTGAACCGGGTAGCTTGACAGGGTAGCCTAGCGAAGCCGGTGTGCCGGGTTATGTAGCTAAGCAGTTTATCTCTGCAATTTAGCTTGGCAGCGTAGCGGAGCTAGTCTTGCCCCACTATGTCGCTGAGCAGAGCAGCTCGGCATGTTGGTGGCGGGCACTCAGGCAAGCTCCGCTACGATGCTGAGCCTATGTAGCTGAGCGGGCTATAGCCGCAGCCTAGTGGACGTGGTCGACCTAGGTTGTTTAACTGAAAAGTAAGGTTGGACGATGCTCTTTGTTTGTGGCATCAACCTTCTCTAGTCAAAAAAATGTACACACGCGTGAGATGGTTGGATTGAGATTTGTTTTCCTATACCATACCCAAAAAATGTTAAATGCCTGGTCTGTCTGCGCTGCCATGCAAAATGTTTAGTTTTTGCACAGGGGGGGGGTCAAAAGGAGATAAAAAGAAAAGGAAATATGTCAAAATTGCGGGGGGGTATTTGTAACCTTAGTATTTCCATGGTTTTCATTGGTTTTGATTATTGGATGCATGAACGGTTGGTTGAAACCATTGAAATTCCAATGGTTTTTTAAAGGTTTTGAGGTCTTTGCGGATGAAAACGAATGAAAAAGCATTGGAATTTCAATTATTTTGAGTTGTTGGTTGATGAAAATGACATGAAAAAACATTAGATTTTAACGGTTTTCAATGGTTTTGAGTTCTTTGCGCACCAGAATCAATGAAAAAGGTCGGGAAATCCAATGCTTTTCAGTGGTTTTCAGTTGTTGGCTGATGAAACCAAATGAAAAAGCATTGGAATATAAGTGATTTGCATTAATAAAAATACATTACCGGTGCAGCATCACCCTCTATGGCCCTTTGACGGGTTTAATTTGGATCAAAATCTAAAATGTAGAATAATATTATCCACGTTCGAATTCGAATCATGCTTTGTGATTTTTCTGTGCAGAGAATTGATTGTGTTACAATGAATAATAAAGCATTGATTGCGAATTATTTTATTCATCCATTTGCAACTGCTTTTCGACAATGTGCATCTGGGCCAAGGACCAAAATTGAAAATTTAGAAAAAATGTCCTTTAAAATCAAAAGATTCCTTTTCAAAATATCAAGACAGTACATTTAACAGCACACGTTGATCACATCATTCCTTTTTCACCGTAGATACCTCTCGCGTTCAGGGTGATATAAAAAATAATCAATAACCAGTAGTAATTCACCGCAATCATCGAATATTTCGTAATTCAAGAGTAAAGAAAAATCGAAAAATGATTAAAATAATAACATCACATTCAAAATTGCATAGCTGTTTCATCTCATTCATGCAATTTTGGTAATTGCTCAACTCTCTTGAACATTTTGAAGATCATTGCAATGCAACGATATTGAAGCCGTTGCCAAAAATCCTTGTGTCGTTGCCAATCGCTTCAAGCATGCCATTTTGTATATGTCTTCAAAAATGTTTTTTCCAGTGTCGACTAATGCAATTGCAGATATTTTTGAAACAAAATATCAGTTGCCCTTGTATTGCTTGTTTTTTCAATCAGCAAATGGTGTCCAATCCTCCTTCCAGAAAAAGCATCTTGTGGGGTCGCGATATCAAACCTGTTTTTCAATATTTATTTAAGAATATTTGAATTTGTGATAATTATTCATTTCTTTATGATGATTGATTTCTTAGATATTCATGGTGCAGTTTTGTGATCATTACGTTTGTTTCGTTGGTAGGTTCAGATGCGATAGATGAAGTGCAGGAGAAAGGATTCTTTTCTTTGAAACCCAACGCAAACATATTCGCAGGTGATGGCATTACTTTCGCTGCCGACGACGTCACATCCTTATTCAATACACGCAATGGCGACGTTTCAACGCCGCAAAGGTCAGTCAAGAACGGAGCCATCCAGGTAAGTTTTGACACTGTGCGTTTTTACACTGAATTTCAGTTCGAACAAAAACATTTGGTCTTGGAAAAAAATTATATTTCGTTTCCTTGCACATGTGTTTTTAAACTTTTGGGGACATGTGATTTTTTCTCGAAAGCGTCTTAAGAAGGAGTCTTGTTGCGCGCGGAGCAAGGAATGAGCAAGCAGCAGCAAGGAAGCACCAGGCAAGATATAAGATTCGCACGCGCTATATAGATACACACATATGGGCCCAGGGAGGGAGGTGGTTAATACTGAACCGGTATCGATCACCATCCCCATAATAGCGGCCGCGCAAGGAGGAGACCGTCCTTGGTGGCACATAAACAGTGCGGCAGTTCGGTAAGCAATGAAATAACAGGGCATGCATCGGTTTGATGAGGTCGCGAAAGCACAGCCATTGTGCTCCTTTCGCTCAGGATATATCTACCCAGTACAGTTTTGTCTCCGCTTCCTATTGGATACGGGCGGAGATTACTATTGCGTTAGACCATGCACATATTATCCTGTGCGAGACAGAACAAATACGAGAAATACAAAATGGTTTCTGATTGCACTTCACATGTCTTTTGTGGAGAAACAAAGGGTCGGTCCGAGTTTTGGAATTTAATTGTCCCAAATGGATAAGTAGAGATGTTGTTTGTTACGATTGGAGTAGCAACAAGAAGGAAGGAAATTGTTTTCAATCGAAACGCACTGCGAAATGTTTGGGTTGTTTTTCTCCTTTGCCGCGCCAGTATGATAAAGGCGCAATGATGTTGTTGGTTGATGGCTGAGTACATCCCGGGTAGCATCCGGCAGGTTTGCCAGATGGACTGTGCAAGCATCAAGTCGAGAGAGGCAGTAAATTGGTTGGTCTGTTGCAACCCAACAGTGGCCCAGGAAAGGAAATTGAGGTGCGTACCAGCCAGTATTCAACCAAAACGCACCAGCTGGTGTCTCTCATTTTTAAACCGAATGCTTACAAGTACAAATCCGACTGAGATTCCCACAGACAAGGCACACTCGGCAAACCTAAATGCATTATTGTTTTTTTGATCGCCAATTTTTAAGCAACGTTTCCAGTGCACCCCGATTTGCGCCACACAGTGCAAGGTGCATGCGCCGCAGCGCACATTTTTGCATTGCGCCATGCGATGTCACGAAATGGTGCAGGTACATGACTTGAAAGCAAAAGGACACGGTATCGAAATTCCACATCTGGATACAAGGCGATTGGAATACAAAAAAATGTTTTGCTATGGGAGATGGTTGTGCGGATTTGTAAAAACCAAATTATGAATTCTTCGTTTTCCGCAAATTTACGGTTTGTGCCGCGCTCTTTCTGCACAGAATTTTGGGGTGCATTTTTGCACAGTAGCTATCAAGCATTTTTCAAGGGAAGTGGTGGTGTGCGTTCTGTCAATATTTTTAAGTAATTAATTTGATTTTGAAGTACAGACAAAATGAGGTTTGGTAGATTTTTTTACAGAAAATCATAGTGAAGTGTGATTTTTTTGTCCAATTTCAAGTTTGAACCTTTGTATATGATGATTTCTGATTTTTCAATGTTTTGGATGGTACATCCACGGTGCCCTGATTTGGGACATTCTGTTTCTCCAAATCTTGGTTCTGTTCATGCGTCTACGCATATATTTTTTTATTGATACGGCTAAATCAAAATGGCTCATGAATCGTTTGGTGCAAATTGATGTGATGCAAAAAGTTGCAGGTGCAAATTCTTTCAGAAAAACATCAGCGGTTGAAATGCGCCGTGTCATTTTTTCCTTGCAATTCTGCGTCGGCCTCGTTGAATATTACTAATTAGTAAAATTCGGCGGCATCATTCGCAATATTCTTGTTTTGGTTGGCGTTTCTTGTTGGTAATCAACTGAGTTTATGCCAGATTTGAAATATTTTTTTTACTGGTAGAAAAACGTTCGGCCAAGTTCAAATCATCAATCATGCATTACAAAAATATTTTTGCATATTTTTTTTAGTTCAGTCCTGGTGCCTCGTCGACGAATCGCCGCAGTGTAGGAATATTTTCAGATTTGTCCGATAAATTGCAACTGCGACGAATTTTGAATACACCGTCCCATAAGCGGTCTCAGTCCGATATCGTATTTGTGAGAAGATTCATCGACCATGTTGAGTTTTTCCTCGACTATTCCGATGATGTGTTGAATGAAGTCTGCAGGCGCATGCATCTGAAGATTTTAAGCTCTGGTCAGATTGTTTTTTACCAAGGCGATGTAGGGGACCGTCTGTACATTATTTTGGAAGGACAAGTCAACATATATGTGAAGACATTGAAGGCCAAAGCCGACGACGAAGATCAGCAGGATTTTGACGATTTAAATAGTCGCGAGGATGAGGAAGAGCATGTCGGGAATGATCAGAATCACAGCGAGCATGGCAGTTGCATGATTGGTTTTTTTGATGGAGCTTTATCAACCGAGACTAGGGCGCAGCACACTGCTTTCAAATTGATCTCAATTTGAATTGTTTTTTGCGCTCTCGAAAAGCGTTGTGGCAACATTCTTGTTTCTGGTAGTGCGCCAGTAACATAACCAATTTCAGAACAACGTTTGATTTTTTCAAGTTTATTGTTTCATTGAATGATATTTATAATTGCATTAATTAAATTGTCCACGTGCAACAAATGGCCGCGAACCATCCTTTATGGTGTCAGCATTTTTGTTTGGTAGTATATTGCGGTTTCTTTCGGCAGAGATTCTTTTTATTGTCGCGTCTGAAGGTTCTGATGCTGACGTCCCGCAGGACAAAGACGTGAAGAATCAACAATGTCGGGTCAAAACGAAAATAAAGGATTTCAGCCTGACAGCAAAGAGATTCAGCCACGTACAGACAATCAGTTCTTTCCTCTTATTGCGATATTTTCGATTTGACTTTCGTCAGCGGGCATGTAGAAATGTGCCGAGGCATCGCCAAAGCGCTTGGGCACGTGGGCACAAGGCTGCCAAGGTTGGTAAAGGTGAGAAGGTGCAAGGCACCAAGGTTACGGGTAAAGTTAAAGACGCAGGGCGTCAAGGTGCGAAGGCACCAATGTTACGGGTAAAGGTTTCAGGCGCAAATGATATTGGTAGAGGTGGTCACGGTAACGGTCCAAGTTGAAGGTGCCAAGGCACCATGCTTACGGGGCCAGGCCACCACGGTTGAGTATAACGATGAACCTGCCAAGGCACCAATTGTCAAGGCAAAGTCACCAAAGAGTTAGGGTGAAGGCGCCAAGGTTTGACATAGAGTGTTACCTCGGCACCTTTGCGGTGCCTCGGTATATCGTTACACATCGTTTTGGTAGATTGTTTGTTTGCGTGGGGTTGTGACAGGTCAATGCTTCGGACGAATCATCACCGCAAATCGGTACTAATTCTGGTTGGTCGCGATTGAAGGAAAATAATTCTCATGCAGGTGGGTTGATGAATTTGTTAAGAGTTTCTTCTCGCGTAAAGCGAAACCGACATTTGGGCAAATGCGTGAGAAGTCCGAAAAAGGTTTTTTTGCAAGCTTTTTTGAATGGGTTTTGTTTTTCATCAGTAGATACTCGGAATTGTATGGGGTTCACTGAAACTTCCAAATATGTTACTACCCGAAAAACTTAATTTTGCTCGTATATAAAATAGAGCATCAAATGTTTTGTCAATTTGAACCAGCACCTGGCGTGCGTCGACCTGCACGCTGGCGATTTTTTTATGATTCATAACAAAATTGAAAAAATACCAAGAACGCACGGATTGTGGTAGCTCCAATTTGGATTGGCACATTTCAAATATATCGGGCACGTACGACACAGTTGCAACGAACCCAATTATATTTCAAATGTTAGCATATGTTTCTGTCTTTCGACACATATCGCAACGTGATTTGATTTCTTGGTTGGCACAGTATTTTTTTGTTTTCTTCTTGCCGTGTCATTACGTTTTTTTGAGTAAACGGGTGTTATGACAGCAATCGAAAACATTGTGCACGTTTCTCAATGTGTGGGCAGATTGTCATTTTTTATCTTGTAATTTTGTTGTTTTTTCAAAAAAAATTGATTTCATAAACTTTTTACAGCGTAAATATCACAGAAAACACTGTAGTTCATCACCCGCAGTAATCTTCTTATTGTTCTGAAGTTGGGGTCAGGACTAGTTCACAAATATCTCTGCTCTGAACTGACATATAATGTTGACGCATACATGCATCAATGTGAACATATGTATGTGGTTAGTTGTTCGGAAATTTTGAATCGGTGTTTGATGTCTACAGGGCAACAGTATTGTTGTACAGAAAAGGAATGGTTTGATGGCGTTAACGCATCAAAACGCTGAAACACCAACACCTGGATCAAAATGTGAAGTGGATGTGTGTATGTGGATTGTGATTTTGGAATTTCAGCCAAATCGCAAGCACCGCGTGATGTTGAATCAACGTATTCGCAAAGAGGCAGTGTTGCATTTTCGATTCAGTTTTGTATTGCCCAAAAATGCGTGTATAATAATATTACAAATCATATATATTTTTCACCACAATTGGCAAAGTCACAAGTGCATGAAAACATTATTATTGTTGAGCAATTCTTGTGTGCGAAAATCGACACATTTTTTGAGATAGAGAAGCATTGTGAATAATGCACACGGATTAATTTTTTTTAAGTACTTGTTTATTATCGGCATCTACCACTTTATTTCCAATTTATGTCTCCTTCGAGTGTGTGGTTTAATGCCAAATGGGTTTCACTGATTGGGTCAGTTGCGTCACAATTTAAATGATAAGATACCGTGAATCCGTTGAATTGACCATCATGTGAATTTCGGTTTCAGACGTTATGGACGGTTTCTCTTTCACAGATATTCCTTTTGGTTGTAGGTTTATCAGCAGGTCAAGCTTTTGGAGAGTATGCGTTAATCACCAATGAGCCTCGTGCAGCTACAATTACGTGCGCTGGTACGTGATTTCATATCGAAGAATTTCCAATTATCTGAGAAGTTCAATAAATTAATTAAATATTGGTTGGAACTTAAAATGGCACTTCAAAATTACAAAATCGTTGTTAGAAAATCAAATCACATAGTTTTTCCAAACACCGAAAATTCGATAATGGAAATCCATCAGCAGCATCTTGTCAAATCACATCATACAGGGTTCGGAGATGATGTCTCAAGATTTCGGATTCGAATTGGATCCGTTCGAGCAGAGATTCACATGATAGCAACGTCCACAACGTATTGTTGAATGCCTCCGTTTTTTCCGCCTTTTTGATCACCAGCTGGCCAGTTGAAGGTTTGGGCTCAGGTTCTGTTTTTGGTTATCATTCTTTGTTGTAAAGATTAATATATATTATATAAATTATATCAGTGCGAATTTGAAAGCACATCTATAGACACCCAGTTCAAATTTTGATTTTTCAGAGAATAGTTTGAATCAATAGTTTAAAAAAATTGAACTGGGCGTCTAAAATTTTGAAATGGCGATGTAATATTATTTGAAGGCGTCGCAACCGCGACTGAGGCGGGTCGGAGGGGAGGCCTAGCTGGGGCTGGGTCGGTTAAGGTCGGCTGAGGGCTGAGGAAGGGCTGGCGGACCGAAAATGAATTTAAATCAATAATTTAAAAAATTTGAACTGGGCGTCTAATTTTGAACTGGGCGTCTAAATGAGCTTTCAAATTCGCACTGATATAATTTATTCACGAATTTTTATCGAAAATTCAAAAAATCCAGTTGAATCAGATTTAATTCCATTTTGATTCTTTGAATGATTTGATTTTGTTCCAATATTTTTAGTTGATGGCATCTTCGTTTACATAAGAAAATCATTGTTCCGTTTTTTTCCTATTGTCCGCGTTCTAATCCCAACGATATCGAATAAATGCAAGTTTCTTCAAACAGCAAAACATGTTTTGAGAGGCGATTTTGGTTCAGACAATGATTTGGATTTTTTTTGTGTGTGTGCGCAGGTCCGTGCGAGTTTCTCGTTTTAGATCCGGAAGATTTTCAGATTTGTCTGAAAGTTGCCATGCAACGAACTAAAATTGAGCGGGAAGAATTTTTGAAAAAGTGGATACCTGGCCTTGCGAAGCAATCTGGAGCAGGTTTCGAATTACTGTCAATGTGTTTCAAGTTGCAAAAGTTCCCGCGTGGTCATGTGTTCTTCACTCAAGACGGTAAATTACCGGACGACCCTTCGCATGCTCGCATATATTGGATTAAAGATGGAGAGGTAGGTTTTTCAACGCATTTCAAGAATCATTGTGATTCTTCTTCAGAAAGTTCAATGCTTCGCAGTTCGAAATCTATTTTTACAAGTACGTCTCGTTGTGTTGGAGTCGTGAGCATTGGGCAAGTATTTGGTCTGCCGTCAGCCGTCCTTCAAGTCTCAGAAGCCTTTACTGCGACCGTTCGATCCGAATCCTGCGAAGTCCGAACGAGATTTTTAAACATTCAATTCTGTGCCCGTTCCGTTGTGTGTTGTTTACTCAAATTTACGAATCTGGTGATAAAAAAAATATTTTTTTTCCAAGAGTTGTAGATTGGCCAGATTCCAAATCGCCATTTTACAGGTTTTGATCGCTCTAAAAAGTCGATCATTGTTGATGCGGCGGTCTTCACGTTTCATTCCAAATTTTGTTTTCTTTGGGCAGCACGATCAAAATCCAGGGATTCCAAAATGCAATGCACGTCCTCTCTCTTTGCTATCTTCATCCTCAACCCAAGATAAATCTCGCATTTGTTTCAAATCAGTCGAAACCGAACGAATATCAACAGACCGTTGTCAAACGCAAACGATGTCGCTAGTTAATACATTTCGCATTTTAAAAGCAGTTTGTTGAGTTGCGTTTAGTTTCTTAATTTAACATAAATAGCTCCGCGTCGTTGCGACGGAACTATATCGATACCCAAGCATTACCAAAGAATCAGTTCAGCAATCGCAAACATCTCTCTGCAGTAACAAAACTACACGCAATCAATGGCATCAAAACCAATGATTCGATCCCGTCGCTTCCTCTTTCGTGAATAACTGTTCCTCATCTAAGCCTCATGATATACAGTATGGGATGTTGTGTATTCGAAATGTCTGTGGCAAATCGTACACAAAGAGTCGGTACAATAATCGTTAAAAATAAACTGCAGTGGAACCGGTTTTCACGAATTAGACAATGCTCTTCTGCTTTAAGCATCAATGTGGAAATTATGAATATGGAATCATCAGCTTCGGTTTTAGGGCGGGATCGGATGAGCCATCTTTGACACCCAAAATGAGGTTTAGACGGAAACAGTTTTGACATTCAACAAAAATACGTGTTTGACAACAATGACTCATTGTTTACATGACAAAACCCTGTTCCAAACCTACAACTACTACCAACACAGAAGCCTCAAAAGATTGCGCGCTGAAGAAACGATTTTGTTGTGTGGAGAACTGATGGGATTGAATTATTCTTTTAATTTGTTTACATTCGTTGTTCGTAGTGTTGTCATGGCAGTACAATTTTTGCGTTTTTTCGATTGATAAGTTCTGGGCGATTGTTTCCGAATTGATGATGCTATCCATCGGACAATCATACATCAATAAGATACTAAATTGCATCAGTGAGTCTTTGAAGTATAATTGTGGCGCCCAGTTCAAATTCCGAATGCCAAGTTCAAGGTTTCTTTGAAATTCATCCCGGGAAATTTCCAAATTTAAAATGGGCAGGTATGATTGATGGTTCAAAGACTCAATTGCATAATTTCCTTCGGAATTCAATTCAGTCGAACAAGCTAGGTCGCGGTGTCAGAATTGAGCGCAATCATTATATTTCGTGATGTTTGCACATCGATTTTTCAGGTCTATTCCGTTGACGCAATCAGTTTGGTTTCTCGTTGCCCCAGTGAAGTCATTACTCAGTTGTATACGATGTATGAAAAAAAAGTCAGGGAATTTTATATTCCAAGGCAGCATTATTTGGCATTTCATGATCCTTCATCGCGTGGTTTTCTCTTCAGCGGGCCGGAGCAATCGCTTCTACGTCATCGTATTAGTTGGCAACGCAGAAAAGAACGAGTTTGGAATTCAACATCTACATCGCTTGATTTCTGGCATCGTAGTCGCACGGATGAAACAATTTCGGAGAATGGATTATATGCAAACGTTGCGTCATCCGTTTTTCTCAAGGGCAAATATGCCAGTCAATCTGCACAACGCAAGATTGCCATGTTGCAAAAACGTTTTGATGGTTGGAATCCATCGGTAGAAAACAGGTCGCCACCTGAAGTTGCATCACGTACGGGATGATGATCTCCGAATTTCTTCAGGAGTGTTCCATAGATTGTTACGCTAATGCGCATGCCAACAAACAAATCGCAAACCATTTTCAATGTCTAAAATTGTTGTGGTCTGACAGTAAATCGACGTTCGTCTGCGCATCATGTTTGACCGAGTGTGTTCTGGTTTTTGTCTACGTGGTCGAAGACTCTGTTAATATGTTTGTTTGCAACAAGATGGTAAGATAGGTCATTAGACATTCAAATGGTTAGCATTTTTTCACAATGTTCGATTTCAAAATATTATTTTTGTAATATTCGTAATTGCCACGTGAATACAAACCTTTTTAGATTTTATTTAGCCTTTATAGATTTTATTTCCCGTGGGGATTCATGAAACGATGAACCATCAACGCAATCAGGGCAACCAGTTTTTAATATTCCAAATTGGATACACGCCATGTTTGAGGTTCGACATTCTCATTGGTTCAATTGAGCAGCAACGTGTAGTTTCGGCCGGTGACGCGGTCCAAATGTTCGTCGTCTTGGTGAATGCGAATCATCACAGTAATTGTGCAAAATTGTATCTGGCGTCATTCGGGCATTTCTGTCATGTGTAAGAACATTACTTTTTTTTGAAACATTACATTTTGAGGGATCGTATGTACAGTATCAAAAGATCTTCTTTTATTCAAAATTGCTGATTTCGACGCAGTCCTTTTCGTTGATGCATTTTTCTACTGATCATAGAGGCGGTCGTGATTGTAATGTCAAAATTTGCAAATTTTGGTTGAGTATTTTGTTTGTCCGCGTGTGAAATCCTATCAACATCCAGGAGTTTCTGCAATTTATTCAATGGATTTTTTCCATCGCACACATTGGTAGTTTGGTTGTCGAAAAACAAAAAATATATTGCTATTTTCACGTGAATTATTTTTCATGGTAGCAAGATGCGTTTTCGAACATTTACAATTAGCAATCTTTTGATATGTGCCTCGTCTTGCCGACTTGTTTCGAAATTAGGGTTTCTCCATGGAGTTTCCATCTAGTCTTTTTTCAGAAGCCCACCTCAACACAAGTTGTGACATGTGAGAGTTTTTGTGCAAAACGTGGTAATGTCCACCTCAGAAGATCATTTTTTGAAATTGTCGCAGTGGGGAGCTATTAAAATGTGCCCCAGAAAATCATTGAATTCCCCGAGGTCGGGAAGCTTGTTACATGGATATATTGCTTCTAATGTAGGTCTTCTTTTGCGAGTTTCCTTTCGTGGAGTTGTTGACAATGACAGAATGATATGTCAGTTTGTTGATTGGAGCTGATTTGTTTTCTTGCGATCAAATTTAGAATTTCTTCTTCGAGTGCGCGATTTGCACCCCAAATGTTTTTGCACTGATTGGACCAGAAACCATTGGTTCCACAGAAGCCACTAACAACGTAATCGTCCCGTTTCATGTTCCATGAATTGGAGTTCAAATTTCTTTGATTTGTGTCTCGATTTTGTGTTATTTTTGTTTCCTGAGCGGTATATGCGAACGCAATGTGCGATTTTTCAGAAAGTATTGCACAGCCAACATTGTTAACATTGTTTCAGTCAAACTGACGTGCGTTGCCACCTGTCGTGTGTTTTAGCGATTCCAGACGCGATGTCGTATGTAGAGTTTGTAGTTTGTGGTAGATCGTGAAGTACGTATTGGAGATTACCAAAATTTAGTCTTTAGGATTGTATGGTTATTGCATCACTTGGTTTTATGTGCACATTCGTCGTTTCTACTCACAACAACCTTTTTCTACTTAACCACGTTTTTCTTCTGTCTTCGTCGATCTGTTTGGTTTGGACAACAATGATCGTTCGTATCCATTTCAAACGTATTGTTCTACGAATTTCAACATAATCTTACAATGGATTTTTCTCTTGGTGTCAAACAATGCGATTTTGGCAATCTTGATGATATATGCGAGGCTGAAGATGGCGTTTTGGAATGGGATTTTTTTTAGTTGTATTTACACTAAACAAAATGCGGTAGTAAGTGAAATTAGAATTACCATTTACACAATTGAAATCTTTAGCTTTGAAGATCATAGTACAAACAAAAATATCAAAAGATTTTCAACATCACTATGGCATCTTACTTCTGATATTTGAACGTGTTTGGCATCTTGATTCGTATCAATTTTTGAATTTTAGTTCATTTTTTTGTTTACGGAATCGTTTCGAGAATACTGAACATCAACATTTTTGTTTGAAAGAGTAAATCAGTCTACAGAACACCTTTTGAATGAGCAAAAGGATGGCACAGTCATATCATTCGAAGCAATGCATAAACTTTTTTTTCATATTTTGGGCACCAAGAGAATGAATTTCTTTTTTTCGCAATATGCGGGAATTTCGAGTATATTCGCCAGGATTACGCATTTGAAGGAATTGGGCATGACATCAGTGTATTGATGACGGGGAGCTCAACAATGATTACCTATCACGCGGACGGAATTTTCACATGTAGCATTATATCTGTTCATCATACCCGACAAATATCATATTTGCGGCATCATATCTGTCGGATGTATTAAAAAAGTCTTGGTTTTTCCGGATTTTCTGTTCCATCAATCAATCATTTTTGTGGGCCAATATGTGAATATATGCATCCCGTGGCAGGCATTCGTTTGTGGATTCTACTCAATTAGTAGTAGTTACCAACGATTGTGGCAATTCAAGACAATGGTGTACTCGTCAGTTTGATTGAACACCACGCATATTTTGAGCAATTTGATATTGAGTATTTGTACGTCTTCTTGTTCGCGTCTAAATATAGAATTGTAATTTTGTCCCAAAAATGGAAGCACGCCACAGGTTCATATTCCAGTTTCATTCAATGTTGCGTTGGTGGCGAACGAGATGTAGTTTGTCCAGCGTATTTTATTCTTTGCTGTTCTCGCAACAGTCGTTGTTGTCCAATTTTTTCTTTTGAAAATCGTTTTTAGGTTTTTCTGGTAGAGATGCCCGGAGGGTCATCTCAATATGGCGCCATCGGCGGCTCAGTCGTACAAATGCAGCCGTTTCAAACAACAGTGATAGTTTGCTTCAGGATTTTTCAAAGTTCGAATAGTTTCCAATCAGTATCCATTTTAAATGATGGTCGACAAAAATATCTGTGACCAGAAATTGAACAAAGATTATTAAAGTGCACGCAGACCTTCAAACAAAAACAAGTGCCAAGGATCCAGATAATGAGTCCCCAAACAAATTGCACGTAGCTGCAGCGAAATTCATTGTTCAAGAAATTTCGGGGAAATAGTGCTTCGCGAAAAAAACGTTCATAGTTGCAACCAATTGTAGTTTTTTTCGCGGGGTTCAGGGTTTTTGAAAGCTAGAATTGTTTTAAAAATTTAAAATATGGTTTTTGAGTTCACAGAAAATGAAGGTAGAGGTTTGAAGGATTATAGTTTAGGGTTTTGCAGCGTGTTCATAAAAATTTACTAGCCGTATTTTCTTCATTTTATATAATTTTATTTTATTTTGCATTTTTTCATTGGGAATGAGGCATCTGGCCATTCCAGTTCTAGCAACCAGAATAGTCGTTACATTCAAAATAGTTACATCCCAACCGAAGAAACTCCTGCCCAACATTCATCTTCAAGCGATTGGCGTGATCCAGATATGATAAAGACGGAGCAATCGCGAAACATCATTTCGACTGGTCAGAGCAACCATGACAGTACGGAGAGTGTTGTCAAATGAAATATTGAACAGGAATATTCACAGGGTTGAATTTCGTTTTTGCACACATTTATTTTTTCTCAAGTATGCACCCGGCTTACATATCAGTCATTCAAAAATCACGTAGAGATCCCAAAAACCGGATGTACCTGAATTTCATTCAATAGATGCATCATGAAGATCAGCATGTAGCGTAACATCAGCTACTTCGTTTGGACATCTATTTCGTATAATTTTGATTTGGTCGAAAACGTCAAGCTGGGCCAATATCACCAATTCATCGATGGATATTCAAAAGTCATCGCAGGACGCCAAGAATTTTCGAAATGTGTGAACGCAAAACATAACCACGAAGACTCGCTTCACTCTTGAGATGCTGATTAAAAATTTCGTCCGCGATTTGAACATTTATCACGACATTTTTTCTTGCAAAATGAATGGTTTTTAATCAAAATAGTTGAACCTCTTCTGCAACGATGCGGAAGACAATAATAGGAATGAAAGGGAATATTGCGGGAATCATCACATGAATCAAACGGTCAGAACAGCGCGAAAATTAAACGTCGAAAAAACAATACAATGAATTTGCCTGAATCATTGCCAATGTAACGTTCGTGGCAATAAGGGGTAGGGGGTTCTCAAAATTTTCAATTTGAATAAAAGGATATGCTTTTGGTATGTTTTTCTGATACGGTCCCGCCGTTGTGTATTTATGAAAAGTAATTACTGATTGATTTGGATCAAATGTTGTATTTTCTTCAGTTGGATGATGTTTTGTATCCATTCAGGTAATCATGGAAATTGCAAACTTTCTGGGGGAGAAGTCATTCGATTCGATGCTTTGCACCACGTGCCAACGTGCAGCGACGCGATCCTTCCGGGCGTGCCACCATTGCCAAGCGATTTACCTCCATTACCCGTAGACAAGCCGGATTCTTTTCTTGCAGAAGAACAAGCTGAGTCACCTCTCGAGGATACCGTCGAATGTTCGTTTAGTGAGCATCAACGTGATCATGACGTAAGCTACACAGACAAATCATACACAACAACTCGTCAGCAATTTAGGAATTCGGAAGTGGCCGCACCAGAGATCTCAAGTGCATCCTCTCAAGGAATCGAAATTCAGAAAACGGCGGAGCTTTTTCCTCCTTTATGCATTTCCGTGCAGAAGTGTGTCGGCAAATCGGACAAAGAGGAACACGGGTCGTCATTATCTGAACAGTTGCGTACGTCCGGCTTGGTTCCATCATCTACTCCTCCGATGCCTTCGAGTGCGCCGCCTGCTCCTCCTAGAAATTTTGATGTAGATCCAGATCTGCGTAGAGATGCCGAGGAGTTCATTCCGTTTGTTCAACGCAGAGCGATGCAACTCGAAGCTGACCGCAAGGCCTTGATTGAGCGGCAAAAAATGGCTGAGGAGCAGCGGATTGCAGAAGCTGCGCGCAAGAAGCAGCAAGAGGACGAAGAATTTTCAAAAACTGATGACACCGAAAGCAAAGAAATGGGTGTATGGGGCAACCCATCCCCTGCGCCACAGCCCGTTTCTCAGTATATTCAGCAAACTGCTCCACTCAGTGATTTCCCACCGTTGTCTCGTCAAATTCAAAAAGAGCACCCAAGACAGCACAATACAGAAGCCAGGGTGCAGTCAGTTATAGAAATGACATTGCAAGAGCGCCGAGAGGCAATACATCGTCAGCGGGAAGCTGAGAAGCAGCGACAAATGCAGCAACAAGGCCACCAACAACAGTGGCAGCAACAGCAGCAGAGGGGCAGCGGTCATCAACAACACACTCAGCCGGTCTTTTATCATGAGCAAGAGTACCATCATGAGCATTACAGCGTTCTGCCTCAGCAGCAGCAGCCACACCATCTGTACTCCACGCCGCCTTCAATGCAATCGCAAGCCACACCCACGGGTTATGTCACGCCTCAAACATTGGGTACACCGGCTATGGCAACCCAAAGTCCTTTGGACATCGTAAACCCTATGCAAAGCAATGGAAGTATGCCCACGCAGACTTCTCATGGTTATACGCCACTCGGAACTCCTTCTCAAGTCAATGTTGTCAATAATACATTTATTATGCAGCAGACCAGTTGGAACACTATCGGGCACGACCAACAACCACAACAACAACAACAACAACAACAACAACAACAACAACAACTTTCAATACCGCGGACCATGCAACACACATCCCCAGTGTTACGGAGTCAACATATTAATGCACAAATGCAAATGGTGTTCAGTAATTCGCAGGAGCCGCAGCAAGCATTGGGTGGCAGTGGAACAACGTCTTCTCATACTTCGAATCCCCCTACGCCCGAATTTTGGTCACCTGGGCAACCCTTCATACCCGTTGGCCAGTCTTCTGGTGGGTTGCAGACCAATTGTGTTTTGGTTTCCCCGCGCCAAGAGCCGTTGCCTTTCGAAACACCACATCAATTCGTGTCTCCAATTGCAAGTGCTACAAGCTATAGTAACGACAAAAGCGTTTCATTCACAAATCAACCGCTGCAATTTTGTCAGTCTGGAAACGGTGGCACCCAGGAAAATAATCCGCGGCAAAGTAATTACGAGCCTTACCCTCCTTTTCCTGGAATGGATGGGCAAGAACATTATGGTGCAGCACCGGAGCAATTCAATGTGCATCAACCCAGTGGCGCGAGCATTTTAAACATGCATGGTGGTCAAATTCCTGATTTGAACCCTCATGCGCAGCCTTTCGTACCTGATCAGTCTGATTCGGTGCATCATCACCACTCTCATCACCGACCAACATTGGATCTCAATGACGTCGCATATGATCAGAATGGTAATCGGCAACCCGTTGATTACAGCCACGACGCTGCCTACATTCAGTACGATACGGGACCGCTGCTTGCCGAGGGCGACGTCATTCAGCAATTCATGGATGTAGCTGGAACTGATAATTACAATTTGGTTGAAAAGTTTAAGGTCCACAGTTCTCTCGGTTGTCCGTTCCTTGTTATCAGCGACGACCAGTTCACAGCAGATACAGTCAAGCCAACAAGGTTAGAGTATGAAGAAATGCTTAATATTGTCATGAATTATCTCATCAATATATCCGAAACGCGCCCCGTGTTTCTTGCAGATTTTGAGGGGGAAATGCCTGGTTACGGTGGGGTGTTGATCAGCGCCGCCTTCATGCAGACGCGCAACATTGAACGAGAAACATTGGCTCCATTGCAAATTCCGAACGCGCCGAAGTTCGAGGCGCCGGAATCAATGGGATTTCTTGTGGATCTACGTTGTGACGGAGGTGTCGAGATCACCAGAATGCTCATGGAGAGTCCTGACATACTCAAAACCATTTGGGGTGCTGACGCGGATTTGACTTCCCTACGTCACCAGCAGATTCCAAGGAAATTAGCGATCCAACCGCGATCAATTCTTGATGCACAACTTGCGTTTTCGAATTTTACGCAGCGGTTGGGGATGGCGAAGATGTTGCAACGTGTAGGCAACGGTTTCCTGAAAAAATTGCCGGACAAGCACGCGGTGGATTTCGATTATTATCATTCTAGAAATTGCCGAGCCCTCCCAATCCCGTTGTCTTTGGTCAATGCAAACTACGCTATGGATGATTTGCATCGCTTGCGGGCTATTCTAGTTACGCAGTGTCCTCAAAATTCGAGCCTTTACAGATACGATCAAGCTTACGCGGATAGTCTTGAAGCTTACAAGGATGATAGTGACGTATATGGAATTCAATGGTTGAGAAGAGAAAACGTTTGGTTTGATCGTGCCAAGGGCAAAAAGAAGGCCACAAAAGCTGTTCAAATAACACGACATATCAGAACTTTAAGAAATTTGAATATCTTACAGGAAGTACGTCGCATTTTCAAAAATGATTCATATCAATTCCTGTTATTGTCAAAAAAATGCATTTTTTAATTGATCAATACGGCAATCTATTCTCAGTGAACGTTAAATTCAGGCGATGCGAATTTTGCATTTGAATTCCGACACTCCCGACACCAAATCAAGTTTGCAAAATTGCGAATTTGAATATCTTTTAGCCCAAGCCACCATATGTTGGATGTCCAATCAAGGTTTAGTCTTCTATGACGACCAATTATCCCCAATTTATGTCAATTTTATTGTTCTTGAGTCATTCTTTATTCAGCTTTGTCGCGGGGCTCCAAGACTAATCGAATTCGCACTGCTTTTTTTGTATGATTAATTAGTTTTCGAACATGGCGATGGTGCTCATGAAAATTCAATATCACCGTCACGGTCATCGATTCGTTGAGATGCCAGGCTTTGATTTCGAATTAGTTTGGAGATTTGGGCATGAGCGCGTTTCTAATTGGTTTCCAATAAATTTTATAAAATTATAAGTTGTTTTTTGATTTTCCGTTCGTTATATCTTCATATTCGATTTGATATGAAGGCATTTATTCGCATGTTTGAGGATGTTGCATCCTTTGAGATTCGCGTTTTTTGGATAATAAATTTATTTTGGAATAGCAATCGATTCCGTCGTCTCTATCACAGCGGATAGGACGTTGCCAACGTACATAAAAAATCATCTGGTTCCGGATAAATATCTTTTTTTTCATAGGAAAACGGCAGTCAGACCGTGTACGTTTTTCATTCAGTGTCTGTATTTGGAACATGTTTTTTGGGGATCAGCACCATTCTGTATCCGCCAAGATAAAAAAGATAGAATGGATCGAAACAAAAAACACTGCTTCCAGTTGCCACAAAATACCAACGGAGACGCAATGTGAAAACTGTAAATACGGACAACGTTGTATCTTTGAAGAAATAAAAAAACAAACAAACCAATTCAGTGATGCGAATAATCCTCCACGATGGTCCAGTGGTCAACGTGCGCCAGTTTCACCCACACATTCCTTGTTCACTTTCTTAGCCCGACGGCATCACCTCCGCCGACAAATCAAATTGATGTTATTTTTTACATTCTTTCGCCCCCAACAGCTAATTCAATTGCTCAAGGTCTGATCTGAGTTCAGCATATAAGCTGAAAATAGTCATCTTATTCGATTGCCACCATCCATTGCATTGGCATGATTTTAATGAAACTAATCGTGATCACGAAGATTTTCAGTTCAATTTTCGTAAAAACAAAAAAAATATCAACCAGTGAAGGTTGTCTTTCCGTGAAAAGATATTGTTCAAATTATTGAAAGAAGAGGACGACGATTTTCGTCTTAGGGTTGCATTTCAAAAATAATGTTAAATGTTGTAATTATTAGAGAATAGGTTTTGTGATCGTCACACTGTGACATCGACCACCCACTCCCTGGTGGCCTCTTGCCCATAGCTCGATGTCACAGATTGAACACTCATTTTTGTATTAT
>JACLAD010007042.1_pt1 | contig 26566 bp, 27 predicted proteins | sample 8027901 | NCBI WGS metagenome assembly JACLAD01 (sample SAMN15725071, study PRJNA655200) | protist metagenome | isolation source: fluorescence activated cell sorting (FACS) single amplified genomes of... | place: Spain: Blaines Bay Microbial Observatory, Mediterranean Sea | collected 2016-07-05 | reverse complement strand
ATGGGGACTGTCATCCGGGGATATTGGATTTCGGGTTATACGGATTATGTCCCAATGGAGAATTGACGCTATAGTAAGGTATATACTACTTACTGGAACTAATTTCGTTCCTTTTGCGGTTAGAACGGGTTACAGGCGCTCGCTAATTTGTCTCAGAATCCTTTTTCTCGTTAGCTTTCGCATCGATACTTCTGGTTTTGGTTCAAGATCGCCATTTCATTGTCGGTCGGATATTGTAATGGGGCGACAGTCCCTGAAGTTATAATTCTTTTGTACAATGTACCGTCACCTCATAATACCTTACTCAAATTATTGGACGAATCGAATACATATTAATTGAGAAATCACCCCTTCTTTGTTTGATTTTCCCATATTCCGGTTTCCGGCTCATTCCGGTTTTTGGGGATGATGGGATTCCGGGATTTAGTGTGAGTGATCCGCGCGAGGTGGTGAGTCGAGCTCCATACGAGCTCTCTCGTATCTATCGAGGAGTGTTGGGTGGTGCAATGAGTAGTGAAGTCGGTAATGATACACCTCCAGATTTGAAGCATCATCGTGACACTTGTTTGTTTTAAATAGTGATGAACAAAGCACGTGGTACTCAAGATCTTATTTCTACGATAATACCAAAGCGTGTACTGAAGAACATTGTTGTGCGTCGACAACCAGTGCTTTGCTGGCTTTTGTCAGTCAAGTCTGTCTCTTGGGCAACGAACTGTGGTTTTGTGCTATCGCTATCGATTTGCATTTGACGTATAGTAATCCCTTTTCCTCGTACACAGAGACAAAAAGAATCATCCGAGCAGTCATCTACGTGTTATGTATATCAGTTGGGTTCATATTGATGTTTGGGATGGACCCGTGCTCGCTGCTAACATATTCAGTGAAATCATCATCGCATTCCCGTATACACTATTTGCATTGGTGAGGTCAGTGTTGATGGTATGGTACCCACGAGATGGGAAGGGGGAGAGAAGTGCATCCGAACAAGCACTGTCAACTGCTAGTCCTGTCACTGCTTGATATATATCGGTGCACGAATACCAATATTCTACTTGATCTACGGTCTTATCTTTGTATTATTTTGATTCAGCAATATTTCTAGATTATATTTCGTTGATTACTTGGTTTGAAGACTATGAGTACATGACGAATGATACTGCTGCTTGGATTTACGGAAAGTTGTAGCCGCGTGGGGGAAAAGCACACACTTGTAAAATAAAATATTTTTACACTTTGATTCGATAAATACTGATTCTCTCTGTAGAACAGGTACCTAGATCTATTCCTTACTAATCTCTTGGTTTTCATTCTTTTGTCTTCTCTTGGAAGGGATTCCCTGCTGGTAGATGGGCAACCCGCTGTTGACAGCATCCCATGTCATGGCCCGTAAATCACTTACTTTGGCATCTTTTGTCTCTATCGCTGGGTGGATCTTGATATAGACATCACGTATTGCTCCCAATGGCATCAATGCACTTGGTGGCATCCATCGATGCAAGTTGCCAATAGAGACAGGAACAATACGCACATCAGCATCTTTTGCCATTTGAAAGGCCCCCTTCTTAAATGTTTTCAAGACACCATCTTTACTTCGTGTTCCTTCACCAAATAACACCATTTGATTGCCATCTTTCAATTTCTGTACTACTGTGTCTTTCACTTCTAACGTGTTTTTCAAGTCATTTCTTTTCAAAAAGACATGTTGTGCTAATTTCATCGCATACCCTATCACAGGAATCTTCACAATTTCTTCCTTTGATAGATATTTAAAGGGTCTCGGAACAAAGCCACTTAATGTTAAAATGTCCATAAAGCTGGTATGGTTGGGTACATAGATAACTGCTTCATTCGATGGAGGCAAATTCTCGACACCATACAATCGAGGATTGGCACCAGTCGTCAACATGACGGCTTTGGCCCAGATGTGGACAGTCCAATCTAACAATTTACGTGTTTTCTTGGTTTTCTCACTACAAAACAAATCAATACCCCAACTGATCAAAATCATAAAGGGTAATACGGCAATAGCATTGACGAGACAGGATAGAGTATAAATAAGACCCCAGATGTTGAATGCTTTTTGCTTGATATACAATGCAAACATGCCAGGTTCCACGGGATGACTCAAGCGATCCATAGAAGGGTTCAAGCTTATACTAGCGGCCAAGGGGCGCATAGAACTTCTGCGACAAAGAGAATTTGCGTGTCCATACTTATAAGTAGATGCAGCATCAGTCGAAATAGCACTCGGTAATCCTGGGTTCGTATTGCCAGCCAAAAACGACTTGAGGGGGGAAGTCAGAACCAAATGTTGAGTCTTGAATGCACTAATGGATCCCAGAATTGCCACGCCGATGATCATATAAGCGAACGACATCGTATTGAGCACACAATTCGCACAGAGCTTCAGTGACACGAAGAGAAGTGCTTTTGCCGGGTGGGATACGCTCAAGCTCAAGCGCCACCGTTCGACGTCAAAAAGTCATGATTCAACTTTTACTGCTCTTGGCTGTCTTAGCTGTCGCATTCTGGTGAGTGTCCTAAACTTTTACGGATCAAAGTTTCTTCACTTTTCGATCTTTTGAGTCTTACTAACTCTATTTTATTGAAACCATTTCCTCCATTTTCTCCACTTTCTCCACACATTTTTTTGCATGGCTATTGTCCGAAATGAATAAATAGCGACCCTTCTGTCCCAACTTTGCCATCTCAATACACAGTGACTGATACTTACGAGATCGTGGACACCAATGCTGGATACCCTTCTCATGTTGAGGAGACCTTGGATTTCCAATACTTCGATTTGGCTGCTCAGAAGAAGAGAATCGATGTTGCTTACTCAAGTTATCAATTCCCAGGCCCATATTTCTTGGTATATGATTACACACAGACGTTTGATGTCCAATGTGGTAAAGAAACAATTTCAGCACCCCGAGTTTACAATGTATTAAAGAAGACCAACCAGTGTTGTTTCGCAGATCTCGTACAAGATTGCGATGCTAACCCCCAAACTATCCCTAGTGCTGAATCCATGTATACTCCTGCAATGCCTCAAAAGATCAAATACATGGGCACAACTTCTACTAGCGATGTCTGCCCTGATCAATCTGTAGATTGGTGGCAACAAAACTTGAACTTTGGCAATGAGGTACCACCTTTCACTCAAGATTTCTACTTTGACGCCAAAGATTCTACCACACAAAAGGGTCTTTTCATGCATATCCTTGCGGGTGTACAATTCATCAATGCTACTACACAGTATAAAGGTGACTGGACTTTGAAAGCTCCTGAGAGTAGCGTCTTTGACATTTCTGCTTTAGATTGTAGTCAGAAGTGTAATGGTGCACAACTATCTTCTGTAGACAGAAGACTCAAAATGGCTGCAAAAGCTAAAAAGTAAATCTTTCTCTCCTATCCTAATATCATGATCTACTGAATATATACATATAAAAATAGATGAAAAATATAGATAGAATAGAATATCTCGAGATTACGCATTATAACATATTGTCGTAAATAAATATTTACATTACAAATATATCATCTGAAGAACTTGAAACTTTCAACGAAACAATACTCTTCGGAACCCGTTTTTGTTGTTGTTTTCCGCTGACGTACGACCATGATCATTGCCGACCCTGTAAGTCACTTTTTCCAAATCATTTTGTGGCTTGGTTTTTTCTTGAGGAAATGAATCTGATCAGACTGGTCATCCTCATATCCTCGTTGGGTCTCTTGACTGCTTACATAAGTCCTCGATTTAGATTCAGAAGCAATGGACTACAACGCGCTGGTTTGATCCAGTTGCAGATGAGTGATATAATGGCCGATGATGGCGGTTTTCCTGAAGACAATGAAGAGTCTCTTCCCGAAACTGATGCTGATCAAGAAGAGGATGACTCTGATCAAGTGGAAGAGGACAAAGACGACGACGACGAAGAGGACGAGCTGGACGACGAGTTAGATGGATTACGTCTCGAAGCGCTGGACAATTTATCTGCTATGGACATCGACGATGGCGACGATGGCGATGATGAAGACTATATTGGAGAAAGCAATGACGATGTAGTAGATGGTGTAGTGAAAAAAGTGACTCGTAAAAGAGGTTTATTGACACAAAGACGTGCGAAGAAGAAAGCAGATTTGTTAGTAAAGAAAAAAGAGGGTCGCAGTTGGGAAGAAAAATTTGTAGATGACCCATTGAAAGCAGACGAGCCTACGGTTGTACTACAAGAGGAACAAGACCATTTCACACAATCGTTCGTTGTCATGGCAATGATTAGTAAAGGTGAACAAGTGGAACAACGTGCTAAGGTATGGACACATCATCAACAGTGGGTCCGTCGTAATACACTTCTACCAGGTAAAACGAAAGTAGAGCGGGAATTCACCATGTTATCAAATGATTTGATGGTACCTGTTGGTCAGATGTTGCTAATCAAAGCAAATACTTCTACAGAAGTATCACAATTCTTGACAAGTGAACCATTAGCTGCGAATAATGCCATTGACAAAGGGGAATGGAGCATATATGAACTAAATTGTTGTGATACAGAAATGTACGAAAACGTGACTAATCATTTGAGAAATCCGTATATATTTGTGGGAAATATTAAAAAGAAGACAAAATGGGATGGCAGATTAGAACGAGAATCCTACAAGTATCATGATACTCAGGATCGTAGTACTTGTGTTGGCACTCTTAGTGATAGTAATAATGGCAAACCAGAGAAGTTCTTGGCTATTTTCAATTCAATTACGACTAAAGATGCAAATCGGTATATCCAAAATGACCCCAATGTCATGCAGGGTATGATTGATCACGATACGTCATGTGTCTATCCATGCAATGAGCAAGATGTGGATGGATTGAATCATTTCATGGCAAGATCGTTTGGGGAAAAAGAAGAAATAGACAAAATCCATTTCTTAGACCCGGAAGATTTGTTATTACAAGAGACAGATCCTGCTTATGATGTACCAGAGAATAATAATCTTGTTGCGAATAGACTTGTATTAGATGAATTAGCAGCTAGAGGAATATCTTACAAATATAATCGATACTCTTTAGAGAAGTTCAAAGATATGTTGAGTCATAAGGACGTGACAGCTTTTAACGAATATATGGGACGTAGTCAAAAGACACGTCTAGAATCTGCAGTAGATGCAGATACACATGTGGAGGAGAAGAAACCTGCCAAACAGAAGATACAGCAGACATTAGATGATGATGTGGAAGCCTAGTAGAGTATTTGGTATATCTATGATAACAATAATACATAATAGTTAGTAGAATGTAATGTACGAGTAAGTGAATGTATGGATATATTTGGCCACGTTGTTACTATCACATCAAATACATCATTACAACATATTATATCTCTTCTTTACACAACTACGCCTTCAATTTCTTCTGGAATGCAGTCAACAATTTATCCAACTTGGTCAAATCTTCTTGTGCATCTGTCATTGCTACATTCATCACCGCAGGATCATTATTCTCCAATTGTTTTTGAATATTCATTAATCGGGAATGTAAAGCTGTGTTTTCTCTTTCCATATTATTGGAAGTTTGTAATATATCAGTAATCATATCTGCTTTTTCTTTACATTGCACATTTGTCAATTTGAACAAATCATGCGCTTCTGTCACTGACTGCCCCCGTTCTGTTACGAGGACACTTAGTTCCTTTTGTCGTTCAGTGAACAAATAAGAGCGTGATCTAAAATCTTCCTCTTCAGTATACATTCTCTCCAAATCATGAGGGTGCATGATGAACTTGATATCAGATGACTCATCCTCTTCTTCTGATTTATCTTCCTCTACCTCTGCGTTGACTTGTTTCTGCCCTTCTTCGCCTTGTTGCACTTGATCAACCACATTACTAACATTATTATCTTTGTTCTCCTCTCCTTCGTCTCCTTTCTCCTTCTTCTTGGACTTTTTCTTTTTGTCTTTATTGACGAAAAGTTCACTAATTCGTTCACTGATGGCATTGTACTCTTCTTTACCACTGTCAATCTTTACCGCATTTGCACTTGAGATTTCATTGTAATGAATCAATTGTTTCATCCATTTATCCTTCTCTTCACCCAATTCCGCATTTCTTGTACCAATCCTCGTTAATCTCCGCTGGGCATCATTGATCATCTCATGATATGACTGTGTCTTTTCGTATTGTTTCAAAATCCCCTCTTCTACTTTCCTCTTCTTGTTCTCTAGGAGTGTGTCATGTTGTAATTGTAGTTGTTTCAACATGCCACTGAAAGTACTCAGAAGCTTCTCGGACTTGTATTTCATCTTACGATCACTCATTTCCTTCTCAGCCTTGGTGATGCCACTTGTAAGCTCATTATTCATGACTTGTAATTCATTCTGGTAATGAATCACTTCTCGGAGCACTAAAAGATCTTTCTCCAAATCAGGACCACTACGAGTCTTCTTGGGAGATTCATTAGAAGTGAGGACCTTCACATAGCCTTCGAGGCTAGAAAACTTCTTTAAGATAGCGTCTGTCATCGCTGAATCTACACAAATCGATCCGAATTTTGACTACAAAGAAAGAGAGGCTAAATTTGGGCAAGATGATAGACTCAATCACGCAGATTTGCTTCAATAACTTCACTATCTTTATAAATCAGATCTACTGTCCGATCACCAAAACGAGAGGTATTCGATCCGCAATCACCTGATCTGACTGACAAAAAATTGGAAATAAGGAGAGTGCCAGGCTGGGTCAGTCAGTCCTCGAAAGTGCTGGGCGACTTCTTGGCATTGTTCTGACATGCTTTCCTTTCGTCGTTCGCTGAAGGGCGTGATCCGCCGTGGTTTTAGCTCTGAAGTGCGAATTGACGTGCAGAAACGCAACGATGCCGTTCGCGCTCGCCTTGACAAAGCCATGCCTGGCGAGATTTTGCAGACGACTACTCCTACTGCTAGTAAAGCAATTCGTTCAAAAACGGCTTTATCCAAACCCGCGTGGTTGAAAGCAGAGATGCCTACTGGCGAGAATTACACCAAGCTGCGTGATACTGTACGGAAATTGAATTTGGCGACGGTGTGTGAGGAAGCGCGTTGTCCAAACATTGGAGATTGTTGGGGTGGCAAAGCGGAGGAAGCTACTGCCACTATCATGATTATGGGTGACACGTGTACGCGTGGTTGTTCGTTTTGTAGTGTCAAAACATCACGAGCTCCCAAAGCATTGGATCCAATGGAACCAGAGAATGTCTCCAAGGCAATCACAGAATGGGGTCTAGGATATGTAGTTTTGACATCTGTAGATCGAGATGAACTAGAAGATCAAGGTGCAAATCATTTTGCGCGAACAGTCTCGTTGTTAAAAGAGAAGAATCCAAATATTATCGTAGAATGTCTTACACCTGATTTTCGTGGTGATGAGTCATTGATTGAGATAGTTGCTAATAGCGGATTAGATGTGTTTGCACATAATATAGAAACAGTAGAACGGCTAACAAAGAAAGTGAGAGATTATCGAGCAGGTTATCAACAGAGTCTCAAGGTGTTAAAATTTGCAAAAGAAAATAATCCCAATTTGATTACAAAGACATCTATTATGGTAGGACTAGGTGAATCTGATGAGGACCTGATGGCCACACTCCATGATCTTAAGGAACACAAAGTTGATGTAGTCACGTTTGGACAATATTTGAGGCCCACACGAAGACATCGTAAACTAACCCGTTACTATACACCTGAAGAATTCGAGTACTGGGGTAATGTAGCCAAAGATATGAATTTCAAATATGTAGCAAGTGGCCCACTAGTGAGGTCTAGTTACAGAGCAGGCGAGTTGTTTTTGAAAGGAGAAATCGAGCAGAAGAGACAACACAAGTCTGCTTGAGTTGGAGTCGTAATAATAATGGCAGGATAGTACTACCACTTATGAAGAAATGATTGTTACTACAATGTATATGAGTGTACTATGATTTGAAATACGTTGATAACGAAGATATACATACATGGGCATACAATTCAATCTATATTCCAAACACTGTATTGTACACTCTTTATCTCTATCATTTCTACCATCTATACAAATATGCAACATCTGGACAAATATTCATCATCTATAGGATGATCAACTCGATACAAGCTCTATTATCTCCATTCTTGCATGTTACTTTTGCCTCTCCCTTTGCCTTTCTTCTCTTCTTCTTCCTTGGATTGTTGTGCGATATCAATACTTTCAGCAGCTTCATCATACAAAACATAAAACCCACCCACATTCTGACACTTCTCCTTACTTACATCTCTTCCTACATACGTGCCGGGTCCATTTCCAGTGACACCTGCCCTATTCGATGAAGCACCATACAGTGATTTACACGTTTCTGGCACTGTACCAGGAACACCAGCAGCAACAATGGCAAATATGTCCTTCAATAAGGAGTACTTCATGATGCGGTCCGCATCTGTAGTAGTAGACAAAGAAGGGCTGATAGTGTAATATATGTGGATATGACGAATGAGGAGACAGTGGAGAATTTGTTAGTATGGTATGGAGCATCTTTAGTCATAATACATACATTACGATAGAGCAGAGAGTGATTCAAGGGGTAGAGAACAGTGCAAAAGTGAAATAAAGAGCTTACCTGGCATTGACCTCCACTAACCATGGCTTCAAATCATTGTCTATCAGTACATCATATCCGTAGCATTCGAAGCAATGCCTGTCATTAATCATGACATTTTGGACAGCTTTGAGAGAGTTGACGATGAGTTGGTCGATGGCGTAGAAAAGCATGTTGGATGCTTCCAAACCATAACTAAAAAAAGATACAGTGAAAGATGTGTGGTGATGTACATTAAAGTGAAGGAAAGTTAGTATATGTCATCTTAGATACTAGACCAGAGCTCAAGCTGGAATCATATCACATAGATGCGACACTCACCTCGCTTCGATATATAATCTCAAGTTCTGTATATGCCATTTCCCACCATGTCGTTGATTATAATCTTGATCGTGTTTTTGGATCGCTACATTAGTTAAGTGGATAAATGGGTTGTCTATGTCCCCCATATCTGTATTATATTTAGCATTGCAAAAGCGAGCGAAGCCATGGGCATATTGGTAGACTTTTAATGGTCTAGAAAGAAAGAAAGAAAGAGGAGTCAGGAAGGTTGTGTAGGTATGATCGTCACTATCATGGTTGTAGGAATAAAATGAAAGAGAGAGAGAGAGAGAAAGTTACCTGTAACTAGACACGAGCACATAGATACGCAAATCGAACTTCTTTCCACCAATCAACAGCGGGTTTTCAATATATCTAGAAATGACATAAGCTTCTTTTAATGGCATTTGTGCCCATCTACTTTGAGTGGACCATTTCTTAATTTGAGCTAATTTGTTGATAATGAAGATACCTTTACCTTGTGATCTTCCAGTGGGTTTCATGATCCACATGGCATTTGGATTACGACGAAATTCTTCTACAAATAAAGTGTAATCCGCTGGTAGTAAATAAGTGACGGGTACAAAATCCATTGCTGCTTTTTCCACTTCACCCTTGGCTGTGTCTTTGATGTACCGTTTAATGTTCTTCACCATCAGATCTTTTCTTGTCAACTCGAAATGGTTCGGATAATGGTTGATTAGTTGCATGTCGTGTAGGCGATAACCAGTGTCGGGATTGAAAATTTGACGCACTGTGCCGACACTTGCCCAGTAAATGTTCCATTCGGGGTCTCCTTCACTGCAACGAACCCAACCACGGCGATCAAAGTTGTTCACGATTACGCCTTTCTCGATATCCGTCTTCCATTTCAAACGAACTGGACCCATAGTCTAATCAATATTGCTTTGCTTTTTCTTCGACAACGCAATAAGAGCGATTAATGCCTTCTTCCTTCACCGGATTCGCAAAAAATTACAGTCCGAACAGCCCAGAAGATAAGAAGTATCAATTAATCTTCGAAAGGAAGCAGTAATACCCAGAAGTCAAAGGGATGGTGGTGAAAAGGACACGGATTTCAAAAAGACCAGGAGAATCCCGCCCAGCTCTGTCACTTCCTCCGATCTCATGCATGCTCACTTTTTGCTCGATAGACCAACGAACGTTTTCTGAGAGATCAATAATTGCTTGTACAGACAGTCACGAGACCAATTTGATCGATCTTGAGACTTTGAAGACCTGAAGTGCAATGTCTGAGAACAGTGAGTCTCGCCTTGAGGGGCAAGCGAGCTTAGCCGATATTATCTTCCAGCTATGTGTGAATTTCCTGATGTACGTCCTCTTGATCCTTGTGCTGTACATGCTAGTCCGATTCTACTTGGAGGAGGATATGGGATACAGTCATTTGAATTACTTGCGTGTCGCTACAGAGGATGAATATGTATATGATGAGAAATTAGAAGATGGTACCAAGGAAACAGAATTGGTCTCCACGATTGCTGCTACGGGCAAAGGTGACAAGAGTAAAAAAAAGAAAGGTAAAAAGGGAAAGAAAGAAGAGAAAAGTGAAGATGCTATTGCTTCCGCTGAAGACGGAGGTGATGAGAAGGAGTTGTCATTGGATGATGGTGATGGTGATGATGAAGAAGAGGGAGCATTACTTCCTCCAGGTTCCAAATCACCATCCAAAAACCGCTCTTTCCTGAATTTGAATGAGTGGGGGGAACCAGAGGGCACGAAACAGGAAGTCATCCAGAAGGTATTATGGTGTAGTGCCGGATTGAATATTGTGTTTGTCTGCTGGGGTCTCTTACAAGAAAGGATATTAACAAAACCTTACGATGGAGTATATTTCGAATACAGCTATGGACTTGTCTTTTTGAATCGCCTAGGAGGATTGATTCTGAGTGGCGCTATCGTTTATTATTACAAAGTAGATTTCGTAAAATCTCCTTTATGGGAATATAGTTTCCCCAGTGTAGCAAATATGCTATCCTCTTGGTGCCAATATGAAGCATTGAAGTACGTCTCCTTTCCCACACAGATGCTAGCAAAAGCATTCAAAATGGTCCCCGTAATGTTGATGGGTACTGTCATGATGGACAAAACTTATGAATCTTATGAGTATGCGAGTGCCGCAGTGGTTGGATTTGGGCTTTATTTATTTATTGATTCGTCAGAACATATAGATTTCAAAGCAAATGTATTTGGACAACCAGAGACTATTACTGGAGCATGGTGCGGTGTGGTTTTGTTGGGATTGTTTCTGGCATTTGATTCTTTTACAAGCCAATGGCAAGCAAGATGGTTCCATCTGCATAAATCCATGTCACCAATTCAAATGATGCTAATTATGAATGCTTTCTCTTCAGTGTTCGCATTTATCACGTTGATCCATCAAGAAGAACTAGGCCCTTCTTTAGCTTTTGTTTATGACCATCCGAATATTGCGCTTCACGTGTTGCTATTCATCATTTTCTCTACCATTGGACAGATTCTGATCTTTTACACAGTGAAAAGTTTTGGTGCGGTAGTATTCAGTATTATCATGTCTATACGTATATTATTGTCCACTTTGATCTCTTGTTTCGTATATGACCATCACATCACTGAAATGGGTATGCTAGGGATTATTATTGTCTTTGGTGCTATTGCTTATCGAATCCGGCGTAAAACGGATGGTAAACCAATTATTCGATGGAAAGAGTCTCTTAAAGTGCATGTAGCTACAAAAAAAGTGTTCAGCGAATGGCATGAAAACATGGATGATTGTTAAACAATAAACAACAAGGAATATGGGGTGCTTTTGGTATGATTAAATGTATTAGTCGATGTAAATTTGAGAAAGAGAAGGCGTTAAAAACACTAGAAAACGTGGATTTATTTATACTTTATTACAAAATTCGATAAAATTGTTGCCGTTGTACATATCTAATGAGAGGCAGCAAACTCTCTAACTGCATTATTACATAATTATCTGGAAAGGGAAAAGACTGTTTAAAGGCCATTCCTTTTATTCCAGCAATCTAATAGAGCCCTTTCCGTCTTTCTGCAATCTGCGTACCTATAATCGTTGTTATCTAAACAGCTCTGGAATGCGGCAAATTCAGTATTATAGTCTTTTTTCAATTCATCAATAACTTTTACTGCACAGAGACTAGCCAAAGCGGATTGTGCTTCACAATCACTAGGGTTATGAGGGTCGCTGGAATTCTTCTTGCAGACGAAGAACTCCTTGTTCACAGTACTGCACTCGCGGCCAATGATCTTGGAAGCTGCCCACAGTTCCATGCTTTTCAGAGGAGTCGTCAACAAATCCATCTTTTTTTTGAATATGTAGATTATCTATACTATTAAGAGCAAAGTTGCAAGTCAATTGTAATCAGCTCAAGAATTAGGGGCGTATGTCCAGGTAAAGTAACTAGGAATCACGTAAATGCTCAACTGGTGGCGAAAATTACACACAATGTCTCCGACAAAAAAACGACTGCCTGACCCCCTTCTGTCACCCACAAAAGCTCTTCAGTTTGGCGTCGTTTTTGGCGCGCACAGCGTGGGAGATTGCTTTCCATTCTCCTTGGATACTTGAAACATCCCCTAGAAATTGCTTGAATTGCAGTACGGTGGTGCATTTTTGCTGATTATTTATCACATACGATGTCTGTGATTCGTCGCTTCGGTGAAGAGACTGACATTGGCGGTGGCCGTGAGAACCAGGACTCTTGGTTGATTTGGGATAAACATAGTGATGTCTCTGTCTATGTTGTGCTCGATGGCCATGGTCGTGAAGTTGGCAAAGTCGCTGCTGAATGTGCAAAAGAAGCCCTCTTTAGCTATTTCGATGATAGCTATGATAGTTTAAGTAGTAATGATAAAGAAACAGTCGTACAAGTACTCGTGAAAGCACATGATATTGCTCATGAAGCCATCAGAAAAGGGTTTCAAGTCCACTTGACGAGCAAAGGCTTCGAAGTGAAAGAGAATGAGAGTGCTGGCAATAACAATACTGGCTCTTATGGTAGTTATTTAACCAAGAAACAAATACGAAATAGCTCTATGGGAGGTCTTGGAATGAATAGTTTCCTTAATGACTCCTTTACGTGTGTTCATGGGGGTAGCTCATGTAGTATTGTGGCGATAGTAGGCCATATGTGTTATATTGCTAATGTAGGTGATTCTAGTGGATTGATATGTACACCACATGCAGTACTGACAAGAAATGATATCGTTCCTATAGTGGATAGCTGTTATGAAGAGATGAACAGCGAGTTCAATAATGTGTCTTTACAAAGTGGTAATGTAAAGCAAGCTGCTTCAATAAGCAACACGAGTGGTTTTAATGGCAATACTAGCCTCGAATCCACCTCTACGTCTTCTTCTAGAGATGCAACAACTTCAGCTTCACAACAAGGAGAAGCGCAAGGCAAAGAAGAGGGCAAAGAAGGAGCTGTATCGTCTGAAGACATTAGTGTATTTACTAATAATATGAATGAAACCTCCATGAACAGTACCTTGGATAGTTCCAGTCTGGGTGATAGTGACAATGCCAACAATAGTAATAATGTGAGTAAATCCAAAGTGAGCCATAGCATGTATGAAAGTCATTTTGGTGTCAATTGTATCACAAGGGCTGTCAACCCAAGTATTGGTGATACTGTATCTGAATTGACGGACACATTAGTTATAACTGCCGAACATAGTCCAGAGAGTCTATATGAATATGTAAGATTGATCAACTTCAGACCCAATGAAGTAGACGCGACACTCCCGGCCTTGAATGTTGTATACGATTCTCCTAGTAGTGATAAAACGCGATGTACACCTGTATTCAAAGTCAATGACAGGTGAGTCCATATTTCCATTCTCTTTATTGTTACTCTATTCTCACAAGCAAGATGATGATGATGGCGATGATGGTGATACTTATACAACCATTCTTTTTGTTCTCTCCTTAACCATATATTCCTCATTTCTATCACTCTAATCTCTATGGCAGCAATGATATCTACATCACGAATAACGGTAAATACTACAAGAACGTGCGTCGTGAATGGGCTTCATTGGTATCTACTCCTCGTAGTGCTCATTTTCAAGACGCTTTGGCATTCACTAGAAGTTTGGGTGATTTGCATTTACATACATATGGTGTGACTCACAAACCAGAGGGTAAGCTACTTGTCTTGATACTTGTCTTGATACTACCATGATCATTATCATGAATGATAAGTAGGCTAACACAATCTCCCCCTCTGCCTTTTTCTTTTAAATGACACAATGCTGGTCTACACTCACACGCGAATCAATCAATTACATGATGTCAGTTCAATGCGTCGACTTGAAAGCCATCTTTGATAAACAACGGTCCTTTTATTTAGATAGTCTGCAAAAGGGCAGCAGTAATGGTACATCTGTTCAAGACCAAAGTGTTGCAGATGGTGGCAAAGAAAAAAGCACTGTTAGTGATAGTAATAAGAACAAAGAAGGCATGGCAGTAGATGGCTCTGAGGACGAAGCAGAAGATAATTCAAAGATTGGTTGTATTGTTCTATGTACAGATGGTGTGTGGGATAATTGGACCTATCCGGATGTGCAGAAGTTTTTCATGCATCAATCGTGTATCAACCTTGTGAAGAACGAAGTACATGGGGCGCAGTCTGTTTGTCATCATTTCATGGAAAGAAATAAAATCTTTGCGAAAAGAAATTTCGGAGACCAGGCAGACAATGCAACCGGTGTTGTCGTTTACTTCACATTCGACCCAGAGGTGTTTTCAGGTAATTCTTTCAACGGCAAAGCATATACTAGTGGTGATGGCAATATGGCCATAGACGAGGCTACTGAAGGCGTGGCTGGTTCTAAAGATAATGATGGTAATAACGGAGCCGAGACTGGCAATCGTGGTCGAAAGAGAAGTGCGGATGATTCGCCGAACCGATGAGGTGGTTAACATGGTGTATCGTCTAATCCCAGACCCAGGTTTTACATGTATATACGTATCCGAGATTTTAGCAAGTGTATCAGTAGAAGCGGTGTTAATAGTGTATATATTGTGAGTGCAATGATGGTTGCAATGTGCAGATATGACATACGAAAAAGTGCACGGAAAGCATAAAGGAAGGAAAGATGAGTTTTGATATATCTCTCTATATATAAAGACGGTTTTGCTAGATGGAATATCTGTAGAAAGTACTCTAGTCAATATGGTATTACAATAAGAGAGTTTTCTTTGATGTAAACCCAACCCAACGTATAATAGCAACGGCTCGTTTCCCTTTATGGTACAAAAAGTATAACAACTTACAACATCACATATTCTCTACATTTCAAGTCGACGTTGCTCTTACAAATCAAGATCAGCATCTGGGTCACTATCTTCATCGAAATCAGGGTCTGTACTATCGAACTCAATCAATCTCTTGTTCGTTACCACATGCTTCTCTAAATCTGTATTATCATAAGAACTCCGAGTAGAAGAAGTCTGCTTTTCAGAAGTAGAAGTGTCTGCAGCATGTGGATTAATTTTGTCAATCATCTCATGTAACACATGACTGTCGCTATAATCCTCATCTATTTTACTGCCTACAATACTAGATATACCTGCCCCGCCGCCTTCTTGGCCATCACGGCCATTGTCACTCCCCGCTTTCGCAGTATTTGGATGACTTCCGATAACAGTGATATTACTGCATCCTTGCTTAATAATGGGCAATAGAGCTGCATTTCCCCATTGGTGATCTCCTCCTTTGTCCAACCCTTTCTCATCGAAGTATAACCATTCGGTGCATTCACTAATCTTTCCAGCACTACCACCAACACCTCCTCCTGCCACAGAGCCGACACTTCCAGTAACATTCATTGGGGTATCAATGTTAGTAATACTACTGGTGGATCTCCTCACAGTATGTATCTCAGCAGCCACAGTTGTGCTGTATTGGCCCTCATTGGCGTGTATTAGACAGTACACATCTGCCAGTGCTTTATATCCATATATGTCCTGCGATGACTGAAGATTACTATAAAGTGAAGAGAACACACAACCCAGGCGTCTACTTTCGACACGCTTTGCATGACCATCATTACTTATATGGCTGTGTGAATCCAAAGGAGTGGTAGATACAGGGCGGATCAGTAGTTTGAATAATGATTGAAGGAAAGCATGTGATTTGCGTTTACCAACACTCATCTCTAAACTTGATAATGAATATACAAATATGCCCACAAACGCATTCTCACTATTACTATTATTGTTGTTATTGCTTTTATTATTATTTTCATTGTTATTATTCCTAGCATTGCCCTCATCTGTTTGCTTTTGCTTCTCTTTGACGACACCATCAAAGAAGACATCACATGTGCATGACACTTGTTGTAAGATACTGTCTAATGATATTTTCTGCGCAAGCAACCCCATTCCATCAATGATAGAGACTTTATTGTTGATATTACTATTCCGTGTGATACACCCAGATACATCGGACAGCAGTCTTTCGAAGGAAATGATGATAATCTTACCATATTTCTCATTCTTGATTGCAGAGCGCAGAAGCATATCTTGGGCCAGGAGTGGCCAGTTGAAGCCATGTTTGATGCCTTCGATCAGACAAAAGCTGTTGTCTTTCACCACGCTTAAAGTCTCCGTGCTGCTCGACATCTTGGCCTCTAATTGGATCAACTTGATAGCGATTAATGCAACTCCTGCACAGAAATACCTTTAGATAAGCACTATTCGACTAGCACAGTAGGAAGATACAGGACCAATGTGCCCTACCCAGGCGAGATGCTGTGTGTTTTTTTTTCCCATTTATCGTGGGGTCAGCGGTGCGCGACCCGGCGGTCACTTTTCGCTTAAATTCTATCTTTGCACATTTTCAGAAGCTTCACGCTTATACCTTTTTGAAGGCCATTTCCATTATCGAACTTGTGTGCTCTTTGTAAGCGATGAGTTTTTTCGGTTTTGGTAAGAATTCTTCTAAGGAGCAAGATGAAGCGCAGCATGGAGGCCAAAGTCCCGCTACTACTCCTGGAGCTAAACGCACCACGAGCACCTCTGGCTTCTCGTTCTCTTCTCTCTTCGGTCGTCGCGCGTCCCAGGAGCCCGACCTCGACAACATGAATGATGTGCCTACGCAGATGTTACGATCTGCATCCAGCACACTTAATGAATCTATTGAAGTGATTCTGGGGGATAGTGTCGCCCTCTCATCTAGTCTAGATGGCTATACTAAACTCATCGCTATATTAGAGAATGAAGACACAGAGATCGAGTTGAATGACAATAATAATGATGAAGACGAAGGAGAGATTGTCGAACGATCTGAAAGGGATACAGGCACAGGATGTATACAAATTCTACTCAATCTTAGTACATCACATCCTAAATTCGTCGAAATCTGTAATAATAACAATTTGATTGTTAGTTTGGTGCATGCGATGCGACTCCTTAAAATTTATGAAATCAAAATTGGGACACTATATCAAAGTCTGATGAAAACTAATACACCTTCCTCTTTAACAGAAGCTGAGAAATATCTTAAGAATATGGGATCTACGTACAAAGCTAGTGAAAGGGCTTGTAACATCATGGCTATATTGTGCCGTGAATCGTCGACGATTGATATTTTGAGCAACAATAAGAGTCTTGAGAAACTTCTGACTTATACGGTAACAAGTGTACCCGAAAAGGCTTTACATCTACAAGAACATATGAGCAATGTGATTCGATCGATGTGTAGTAAGCCATTGAATGCAGAGCAAGTATGGTTGCTACATGAAAGCAATTGTATTCCATTAATGGTGAGGAACTTAAAGGAAATGGTAAGCGTGGATAGCTCAGGGTCGAAGAGCTCCACCAACAATATGAGTGAAACCAATAATGATGTATTGAAGACTCCTTCCAATGAGAAGGAGAAAGATGTATTTAGTCATGAGCATGTCATTGATAATGATGCTAGCAGTCCCAGTGGATGGAGCCCCATCAACTCTGGGACGGCACCTTCAAATAGTCATAGTCAGAATAATAGTAACATGACTGCTGTGTCTACTACTCTACAGACACAGTTAGTTCCTGCCCCATTGATGCTACGTGCATCTGCAGCTGAAGAAGCAGGGATGTGGTTAGCGGGTGTAGATTGTGTAATTTCCTTGATATGCGCATCAATCTATGTCAATCAAGTGCTGTTGGATGACTTCGAATACGCAGGTATGGTGATGATAATGATAATGATAATAATGGTGATGGTGATCACGATGATGAGTATACTAACATAACCTCTGTTTCCTGCTCCTTGTATGAATATGTATTGATCACCTTCTATCCCTCCTCTGCTTCCTGCATTATCTCACTATATATTACCATCATATGAATGTTATAGGTGGATATCAGCTGTTTGTGCACATTTTGAGCAATAGTAGTAGCAATAATGTGATGCGTATGTTGATGCTAATTGGGAAACTGTTGTGTGATCCTTACAAAGGACCAGAAGAGCCTATTAGAGATGCGACAGCTGGTGCCATCATATTAGAAGTGCTGGTTAGCACATTGCAAGTGACGGAATCCATCTCAAGTGAAGATCATATGAATAAACTCATTAGAATAGCACAGGTGAGTCTCTCTCTCTCTGTGTGTGTGTGTGTGTGTGTTTCTTTCTTTCTTTCTCTTTCGTTGTTCTCGTTGTTTGCTTATTACTGTGATGACAATGAATCTAACCTGATGTTCTCTCTCGCCTCTTAATTCACACATTCATCCTCAGTCGATCTACAAACGGAGTAGAGCGGGAGCCCTCAGACCTGATTGGGAAGGACTAGTGCAAAGCATATCTTATGTCCTTCTCACCATGTACAGGTACTTTTTCACTCCTTCTCGTTCTCGTTATGGTTATTCTCTCAAACACGCCTGGTGATAATGATAATGAGTATACTAACACAATTTATGCCTTTTGCTATTGCTATTCATTTACTCCTTCTCCTTCCATCTCTTTCTCCTTCCATCTCCTTCTCCTTCTTTCACGATACCATCACAATACAGCAATCAACCAAAGAATTGCAAGGTCCTGGAAGATACATATCAATTCCTCACACTCCTACTATTATCTACCCCTTCTTTGAGAGATCCAGAAGCATTAAGTGCAGTCCTGAATACCATCAATTATGTGTGTGAATGTGTAGAAGATGCACCAAATTTGGCTTTGACTGCTCTTCTAGCAGGTACGACTATAACCTGTCGAAATGTATTGCATCAGGGTGAAACAATCAATAATAACGAGACAAGTCCAGATGACTCCGGTGATGGTAGTATAAATCCTGATGACAATATGCAAAGTCCAAGTAACAATCAAACAAATAAGAAACCTTTGTCTCCTATGTACCCTCTGACCCCTCAATCTACTACATCCCTTACATCTACTGGGTCTTTTTTCAAAAGTACTAGCGTGGGAGAGACGCAAGATTCAGCGGGTGGTGAAGTGTGCATTTTGATTAGCAATCTAGAAGCATTGCATGATGCTGTGAGTAACATTGTTGGGTTGAAGAGGAGCTATGTAGCGCATTTTGTGAAGGTAGGGATCTTCCCAAGTCTATTGTGCCCGGCATTTGAACAACTATTTATATTGATCGAAAATACTCCAAGCATACAAAGTAATCGTCCATCAAATGACAGTCAATATGACAATGATGAGTATGGTCATATTATGCATAAGGATAGCTCTTTATTAATGCTGAATCCCAACCATTTGGTCGTGTACAATCTACTGCTAGATCTATTAGTCGAGTTGCAAACACATTCCAGACATATCGCCGAAGAGATACGATTAAGCGGCCTAAATGTGCTGATTCGCAATTTGATCAAAAGTAATCGACTGTCCATTGACCTTACCAAGCACTTGTTATCTATTCCAGAGGTCCTCTCGAAGAGTGAAACGACACACTTAGAAGAGAGTATGCAGGTACGGAATTCATTCCCTATTACCCTCTCGTCCATTTTTCTGACTTCATTGTGAACTATAAAAAGCTCCTATACACCTAACCCTAACCGATCTCTTTATTTATTTATATATATATATATGCATCTCTCTGCCTTGATAATGAAGACAATCTTCGATGTACTATCGACAGCACAATCGAGACCCGAACGTGTAACCTTATTGTTCCATTCTCTGCAACGCATTTTACTCAACAATGAAGAAGCCATTCATGTCTGGCAGAAATTCAATGGGTTTCGTGAAATTATGAATACAATTTCTAATTTGCACATCTTTTTCTCCCCTTCACTTGCTTCTAGCGGTACTTCTAACAGTGCTGGTGATGGTGGGGACAAGGAGAGTAAGAAGGGTGATGATGTAGACGATAACCAAGAGAGTCCTACCCATAGCAATAGTAGTGCATATTTCCAGGAAGGATATGCTGTGGACTGTTTACAAGCAGCACTTGAATGCGTCTCTTTAGAATTCTCTTTAGATGATATGTATGAATCAGATAGAAAGAAAATGGCTACTCAGAGAAGATATGATATCGTCATGGCCATAAGAAGATCTCAAATATTGACGTCACAGTATAGCTTAGATGCTGTATACTTGCTAGTTGACTTGATGGGTGGATTTTCGTGGAAAACCAGTAATAATGGGAGTACGGGTGCGGGTGCGGAAGAGGTCCGTGACACTCCCTCTGGTAATGAACAGAGCACTCGTATTGACGATAGTGATCAGCCCAATAGCGCCAAGGGTGGTAGTTCCAATGAGCATGATGGCAATGCAAGCCCCGTGAAAGATGTCCGAGACAATTTGTCCCCATTGTCTTTACCTTCATCATCGGAGCAAGAGATGAAGATGGCAATTGATGACATCTACCATAACTACCCCATTGTCAACCCGGAAATTGCACTCGTGTTACTAGGTACCTACCCTGCTTTGATATCCACTCCCAACTTGATAACATCTTCTATTTATGTAGTTCTATGTATAGAAGTTCACATTTGATATCTGATAATGAATGTTTCACACTAATCTCCACTCTACTTCCATATTCTCCTTTTCCTATACACATATAGAAATACTGCCTGATCTGGAGTATGCAGTAGTACTGAGAGTGATTCATTTATTTAATTTGTGCGCCAATGCTCGTTATGATGGATACCAAATGTTGGCTGAAAGTGGGTTTGTCAGTGAATGTATACAACGCTATCATCCTCAACTCAGAAGAGCATGTATAGAAAGCATTGAGACTCCTTCAGGTGGTAATAGCGTTTCTACAAGCACCCCTGTACTTGATAAAGATGGGAAAGGAAATTCCAATGTAACCATCAACGATAGTTTACTCATCGGTCAACGCCTTTTTGCACTCATTGAGACGATTATGCTGACTTATCTCACTTTACCGGATCTGACGGCTTTATTGAAATATATCATCAGGCCTTCTGTATTGTCTACTGCGCATCAGGCTATGCATGGATCAGATGACCATACAGTCGATAACAGCAATAATGAGTCCAAAGACCGCCATGAAGATGTAGATGCGTACAAATTACATAAATTGGCATTCCCTTCTTCCAGTGTGGATCGTATGAGTGTTGGTCATTCCAATTTGTCTGGGAGTGACACAGATCATCGACATAAAGGGTTGGATCTCCTCATCGCCTTAGCGAATCGGCAACCTTTTCCTGTTAGTGTGGCTACAGTGCCTTATGTGAGTCTCGGCACTCGTGCTAGTAGCAAAAGAAATACTAGTGCCTACATTGAAATTCCGGTTAGCGAATATAGCAAGATATCGAACAATGGTAGCATGACCTTCACGTGTTGGCTTCAGCATTGTGAACCTAATAGTATTGATACAAGTACTGGTGGCAATAATACATCTCTTATAAATATGAAAACACCCATTAAAGCGTCTTCCGCCCAGAATAGTACGCCTGGCACCCCATCCACTAGTCAACCTAGTACATTCGTACCTATAGTGTCTTTAAGTGCACCCACAGTATTCGGAGCATTTATGGAGGCATTGTTTGATACGCTCAAGCATCGTATGTATCCTTCTCTTCGATTCTAGTCATGATTATTACTTTTGCTACTATGGCAGTGATGATGATGAGATACGACTAACTCTGCCTCTGCTGCCTGCTCTTTCTACTTATACTTATACTTCACATCCTAACCACTACCCTCTATATTATCACCACCATCATCATTTATCTTATGCTAGGAATTGTGCTCTATGTGCGTGGAAATGGCAAAATCGCTGTCTGTGCTTTCCAATGTCCCTTTTCTTTACCCCCAAATGAATGGGGCAGTCTCGCCATCTCAATTAATAAGGTCAAGAGATTTGGCGGTAGTAAAACGAGTATTAGTGTTTTTCTGAATGGAATGGCGTGTCCAATCTCTACTGCCAGTAGCAATGCGGCCCACCCATCCACGTCCTCTCCCGGAAACGTCAAGAGTGCCATGGGATCTTCTCCCGGGGCAGACCATCAGGCACATGTGGATATAGATATTCCTATCGCTAGTAATAGCAATGCAGAGGTTCCTGTGGATATATTGATAGGAAAGAGTGTCATCGCTGTGCAGGATAATAGCATGATGAAGTTCACATCGCTATGGAAACTAGGTCCTCTGATTATGTATGATGCTGCTCTCAGTCATCATCAAGGTAAGCGGCCCTCTTCCTCCTCTCTGTCTCTCTGTCTCTCTGTCTCTCCTTCTCTCACTGATTAATGTTAATGACTGTACTAACATCACTCTCCTCTCCATTATCATTATAGTGGCATATATGTACATCAATGGACCCAACTTCTCGGGACTGCATGCCCAGAACATCCCTAGAGATGCCCCTTTATCAGATTCTCTTGGAGCCATCGCTTGTGACCTTCTTAGTAGATATGGTAGTTTAGATCATAACAGGTACGTCCTTTCCATCCATTTTCATCATTTTCAAACATTAGTAATATTATATGTAGGAGGCCTACACTAACACGAAGTTCACTTCTGTGTTTTCTTACCTTCACATACTTCAGTACGAATATGAAATTCTCAGATGTTGATGCTTATCTAAAGCAATTCGGATTCATGGGAGTGCAATACGTGGTCGAGCCACAGGTAGAGAAGATAAAAGATGCAGTGAAGAGCATAGCTGTACCTCGGATACCACCTGCAGTGCTGGAGTATAACGCTAGGAACGCTATTGTCAGACAAATGTCGCCGTTACAGCAGAAGCGAGAAGATCGTCGGGGTAGCAGTAGTGGTTCTCGAGGGCTACGGGAAAGAGTGGAGAGTGCCACGTCTGTCTCTTCGAGTCGGAATGACTCTACAGGATCTATTAGTCCTGCTATGGATCTTCTAGGATTGAGATATGGCGGTTTGTATGGTGATCAACACACACCTTTATCACCCTACAGTGAGCAGTCTCAAGATACTAGCTCATTCCGTGGATCTCCATCTCCAGTGGTGCAGCAACAGCAATCAGCTTATCGTATCCTTTACAGACGTCGTCATAATAATTTCAATCCAAGTATAGCTAGTACGAGTAAGGTGACCCGTTTGTCTTTGGTGAATAGCATTAGTGTGGATAACTTCTTTCCTATCGCTTCTGTGAAGTGTGGATATCATAAAAGTACTGAAGAATCTTTCCAAGGATGTATCTCTGCTCTTGGAGGACCAAGTGTTTTGATGCCTCTAGTACAAGCAGCAGTGACAGAGAAAGAGCTCATTAATGCATTGTTCGTAATATTGAAGACATTGGTCAGATCACAGACCAACTTGCGGTACATGCAAAGTGGCGGTTACAAAGCTCTGGCGTTCATTATATCTAACAAAAATGTACGCATTGTGAGCAATCGAGTACTAGAAATGTTGTCCAAATTCGGTACCTTAACCACTCCCACTAACTCCATTGGGGGTGTCTCTCCTACAGGCTACAGTACACCGCAAAGTATTGGTAAATGCATCTTGGTCGATACTATTGCCGTGTACCAGCTTTTGCTCAACCACCAAGTGTGGAACGTCTCCTGTTACAACAAAGCTAGCACAATCTTGCACTTGCTGACTACTATGACGAATGACTACAATGATGGCAAGCTCAATTGCGTCCGTCTAAGGTAAATGCTGGCTTTTTATCATCATCACCATAACCACCATCATTATTATCATCATCATACTAACCCTAACCTATTTCTCTCTATGTATATACTCAATACAATCATCTACCATTGCAGTGCTTTGGGCGTAGTGAAGTGGGTACTCCTGTTGTCCGTGTATGCTGCAGATAGATTTGACCATACCAGTGACCATGTGCTCTTCAGTTTGCAAGCTCGAAACAAGGATGGCCTAAATAGCAGCAGTGCTGCGAATGGTGATGGTAGTAATAGCAACAAGACTGATCTGGAGACTCAAGACTCTTCTGGAAGTGGCTCATGGTCTACATATATGGCCATATTTGACGTAGTGAGTGTTGCTCGAGGAGTCACCACCAACGAACCTTTTTTCCATAGTGCTATTTCGATTGTGAAGAGCATATTGCGGGTCGGGATCCGCAAGAAAGATTTGGAGCTCATTTCTAGTCTGATACTATACACATTTATTCCTGGCCGTGCATTGTTTGGACCTGAAGAGCTATACAAAATCAATGAACAACTTGCCACAGAGATGGCGAACATGGAAGGAGGCATTGAAGGGAAGGAATATTTAAGTAGCTACAGCTTACTGAGAGTATACTTATTGAGATTATTGTTCTCAGTATATGATGATACTATCGAAGGTAAGGACGTCTTTTTTCATATTTTATGTGAGTGATGACTGCTGTGATTGTGATGATGATCAACCTAACTTAAGCTTCTATCGACACTCACCACTATAAACCTCGACAGACCCCCACTTGACTCAGCATAGTAACAACAGTAAGAAAAACAAATCCAAAACGGATGCTGTACAATTCTTTAGGGAAGGTAAGGGACTGTAAACACATGTTCACTGCTATATGCTTCTCTTACATCTGCCTCATATGCCTCCGCTGTACGCTCTTTTCCATTCATATATACTCACCTTCTTATTTGTTCATACTCTTCCTTCTACTACCTCTCTATCTGCATCGTAGTGTTCACTGTTGACTGGTTTCTCTGCATTATCGAGAAAGTGTCAGATCTCAGTACATTCGCTGACTGCTTGAGATTGGTATCCTTATTCATCCAAAAGGATGACGCTTTCGCTAGCGAGTTTTTCCATGCTGGTAAGGCTAATGTCTCGATTATTATTCCACCCCCACCATCCTTCTTCTTCTTCTTCTCATTATCATCATCATATACCCCACACAACCTTTTTGTGCTCATTTTACTCATACACTCCATATCTTAACCACTACCCTCTTTATCTCATTAGGCGGCTACAAGGTACTCAAGACAATCTTAATATGTGGTCCACAGGAGACAGCTGTCTTACTGCCATTATTAGCCCTCTTTTTCAATATTCCCGTACAGATACTGCCCTTTGTAGACCAAGGTGAGTACTCCTTCCACTCCCATCGCCCCCTTGCTTATTTGCTGTCTGTGCTATTGTCATAAATGGTGGTGATGATGAGTATACTACTATTGTAACTTCCTTCTCTGCCTCTTTCGAATCATATACTCCACATACTAACGACGATTTGACATCTTTTGTTCTCATCGCAGTTCCCAACATCAAGAAGACACTGCAATTACTTGATCTAGATGAATGCACGGGTCCCAGGGCTGATGGAGCCGGCCTCACAGAAGTGAGCATTCCGCTGTTGAGCATCCTTATGGAATGTCTGATTGGACATGCAACGACTCGCAGTACTACTACTAATGACAAGAAGGATGTTGATGGTAGTAGTACCAATGGCGACGACGACGGAAAGCAAGAGAAAGAAGCCGATGACGAGGACAGCAGCAGTGCTGTGACGGCTAGTCTCATCTTATGCAGAATGTTCGAGTATGCCTTCATCCACTCACCAACCATGCGACAAATAGGTAAATATGAATACTCTTCGACCTGTTCTCGCTGTCACTCTCTTATTATGACAGTGTTGATGATAACGTGTGCACTGACCAAACTTCCTGCTCTTTTTATTTCATATACTCCACATCTTATCCACTACCCTACATTGCCATAGCCCAACAACGCACCGTCATGGCAATTCTATCCAACACTGCCCTCGCCATAAGTAATCTCGGTAATTCGCATAGCAGCCGCATTTTCAGTGCTGCGAGTATCAACAGTAAAATACGACAGAGCACTAAAGGTGGTAATGCGGATGCGAGTCGTCAGAGTATTAGCGAAGATGATGATCATGGTCGAGAGAGCATTAGTGAGATCAGTACTTTATTGATGATGGAAGACTACGTCTCGGATGTCACCAGTAGATCTTCTTTAGGGGGTATACCAGTTGGCGGAGGAACAGAGGATGCCATGGGGCAAGGAATGGATCACATTCCTAGCCCTTCAGGGGTTGCATTGCCAGAGTCCCCTACTACTCGAAAGCGCCGAGTCTCCAAGTTGCGTTACATTGACAATAATACTGATTTGCCGGAATATCCTTTGACACCTATTGATTTACTCGGGAGAGAAGGACAGACACTGGGTCGGATGATCGCGGGATCGATTGAATCTGGTTTGACAGATTTTGATAATTTCAGCGTCGTGACGAGTTGGTT
>JACLAD010016308.1_pt1 | contig 26576 bp, 14 predicted proteins | sample 8027901 | NCBI WGS metagenome assembly JACLAD01 (sample SAMN15725071, study PRJNA655200) | protist metagenome | isolation source: fluorescence activated cell sorting (FACS) single amplified genomes of... | place: Spain: Blaines Bay Microbial Observatory, Mediterranean Sea | collected 2016-07-05 | reverse complement strand
CAATATATATATATATATATTATTCGGGAAGTTGTTATACGGATTTACTGTACTGTAGTATATCTCATAATTATCCATCCATCTATATTTCTACATATAGTAGTATTTAGTATTGTATATTATATCAATTTGGGGGAGGTTTACGTATTTGTCCGTGTCCGTGTGTGTGTGTGAAAATATGTTGGTACATTTATTTCATATACAACCGTCATCTTTATCAATAGTTGTAATATTATTAATATTATGTATACATTTAAATATTCAAAATAATATTTTTGTACAAAGTACGCACCAATATGAAACTATACATTCAGAGGAAGCAAGTTGGGAATTTGAAGGGGATACGAATGGTTGGGGGAATTCAACTACGGAGGAATTACATACTGAACTATATGTCAGAGGTGGAGAGTTGAGAGGTCGTATTAGAGGGCCATATCCACATTTTGACTCACCAACTTTTATTGTTAACGCTAATAATTTACCTGACCAAGTCGACGCTAGACACTATGTAAGTTTTCGTATGGCATATCGTGGTAGCTGCAGTACCGGGCGTTTGTATGTACGCCTTGCGGGGGATAGATTTCCATATGATGGGCAGATGGATGTGATACAACATCCTGCATGGTCGACTCCCATCTCATATCTCAGTGAAACTGGTGGAAATACGAGCGATCCATCCACATTAAGTGCAGATCAAACCAGTTTTTTTGCTGACTTTGTTGTTAACAATGATGGTGATTGGCATAATTATTACGTACCATTATTTAATCATTACAAAGGCCTAATATCGCAGATACGCTTTCATCCTGTTATACCTGATAGTAAAGAAAGTTTAGAACGGGCGGAATATCGTTGTTTAAATGCTAATACTGGCAATACAGAGCGAAATGAAATTTTAATATCAAATACCGCCATACCAACAATCAATGAATGCAATAAATTATGTGAAAAAACAAGTCAATGCGTCGCTGCATTGCATGATAATGGACGGTGTATAATGTATTCAAGATGCCAACCAATGGCAACAAGTGGTGCTACTGGCACGTTGATCACTTTTTCATATAGGGAGGTACCAAATATTGGAGAAACGTTTGCAATTGATTGGATTAAAATTGCTAAAGCACCTACAATTATGACCGTAGAAGGTTGTATTAATAAACGTTATGTCAATTCAACTACGAACCCAGCAATGGTTTACGGCGCCCATAATACGACAGTGGAAACGCATATTGTCCATATGCACGAAGGTAAACCTAGTTTATCATATGTGCAGACGAAAGACACGCAATTTAGTGAATGGTGGTATGGGAAAACCTATAATTGTTTACAATCCGGTGGTGAGTTAATCACCATTACTGGGCGTAATTTTGGTGTATTTGATCCTTCATGGAATTCTCAATTGCCAACAATTACAATTGGTGGTAATCCATGCACAAATGTTAAAATGACCATACCAGAAAGACAATTTACATGCCTATCTCCTGTTGGAAGTGGCCATGACCAAGAAGTGACGGTAACAAACGGTAAATTGCCTGGTTTATCTGGGACACAAAAGTATTTTTCATATGCACGGCCTCCACCAGAATGCCCGCAACCAAATATTTCTAATGTAGCAGCAAGAAGTTTTGATCTTAGTTGGTTACCACCAGTTGATTATTGGGATGCATTGGCTGTTACGGGATATAACATCAGGGTTGAGCGTCTGCAACATCCAACAACTTTGCAAAAAGGTGCCGTTCATGAAGTCACTGTTGGAAATGTAACGAAAACAACCTTAGTAGGTCTTCAAAGTGATTCTATGTATCGTGTATCCGTATCTGGTTTAACAGAAGATCAAGATGTTACAGCCTGTAACCTGGAATATGGCGACAAACATTGCCGTACAGCTGGTGAAAACCCAAATACGCGTACTGGTAGGCAATGGCAGCAATTAGATTTATATGGCAGGCGACCAGCTGTCAACGGTGCATTATTTGGTGCATATTCTCCATGGACAGAACCTGTATGGACACGAAAAGTAGATTTTAGATTTGATGAATTTGATGCAAATTCCACTTTGTTGCCAAAAACAGGTGGTGCAGTGGACACAAGGACAATGCAAGGTCCAACTGGTAATCATCATGGGGAAGGCCATTATGGTATAAATTTAGTAGGTGATGCAAATCTTGAAAATTGTAATTCATCATTTGCATGTTGTGACGGGTTTCAAACAACTTCTGTAGATTTCGAAAAAGGTACACGTAGTACTATTGGTTGTACCTTGGTATGCAGTGCTATTGGCACTGCTAAAATTCCAGAAAGGTATGTTGCCAATTTTCTAAATCGAAATGTATCGACAAATGTACTTGGGGATGGTATTATAATTGGTGATGTATCTGAATTAACATCTCACAATGCAACGGCGAGATGTGGTGGCGCATTACGTTTAACCCCATCTTTTGCTCGTAAATCTGGTGCTGCGTGGTATCCAAGAGTAATGAATGTTAGAGAAGGATTTGATACTACGTTTAAATTTCGTTTAAGTAACCCGTCTATGGTCTGCGGGACAATGGACGATGTAAATACACATTGTAGATCTAGAGGTGCAGATGGATTTGCGTTTGTCATCCAAAATTTTGATCCATTGGCACTTGGTAAAGCAGGGATGGAGATGGGATACGGTGGAATAATGAATTCGATGGCTATCGAATTTGACACATATTATAATTATGAGTTGTACGATCCTGGTGAAAATCACGTTAGTGTGCATAGTAGGGGGTTCCGGTTTAGAAATAGTGCGAATCATTCATATGAGTTTGGATCAACTACTGCTGTTCCTGATCTTTCAGATGGGGAACATTTTGCTCGGGTTAGATATACACCTACTTTTGATGAGGATTTATTGTTCTCTGCTGATAATGCATTTATACCCGATGCGCCGCATGTAGTAGAATTTTTAGAAAATGGGGATTGGAAAAGTGGTGGTCAAGGGGATTGGTCCACGGGAATGGGTTCATTGGCAGTGTATGTAGATGATTTAAAAGCACCAATTTTGACTGTACCAATGAATTTACCTGATACTCTGGAACTACAAAGTGGTAGAGCATATGTCGGCTTCACAGCTGCAACGGGAGAAAATATGTGGCAAGTACATGATATTTTGGAATGGGAATTTACATCTTTAAGAGAAGATCCACCATATTATCCACCTATTATTGTCAATGAAGATGGTGCGCATAAATGTAACAATGCAAATGATTGTGTTCATTTTTAAAAAGGTGACACAAGATCGTTATATTAAAAATCCATATTCTTTTTGTTCGTACTCTAATATAAACATATTGTACTCGTATTTTATAATATTTTTAAATACACTTCTCGTAATAAATATTTATTTTTTATTATTTTTATAAAGTAAGTCTCTTAGACAAACATATTACACCTTTTTTTAAGTTTCACTTAACACTAAACTAAGCAAATGTGCATCTTCCGAAATTGCTTTATCTTCTAATGCATGTGACTTTTGTACTTCGCCAAATATGCTGGCTGATGCTAAAGCATCTAATGGGGACATGATCATTGGGGAAAAATCTTTGCTACTGTTTCTATGTTTTGTTCGCCTCGGTGTTAACAATGTGGCAGCTGCTTCTATAGCTTCAGCAGCAGACGATGAACGTGGCCTTTTAGAAGGTGATGGCAAGTTGGATATATTTTTTGGCAATCTTGGTCGTTTCTTCTTTGGTTTCCTGCGTTTTCTTTTTGTTTTTGAAAGTGGCGTTGCGCTCAATGATTTCCCCTCAAATCCGGATTTTTTCATCTCTAAGAGTAAATTGCTTCTTACTTCCGCTCTTTTGTTTCTTCTCATTTTCGAGTTCCAATGATTTTTGATCGCATTATCTGTACGACCAGGTAAAAATTTAGATATTTTGGCCCATTTATTACCTAATAATGCGTGTTGCTCTTTTAGAATTTTTTCCTCTTCGGGGGACCATCCCACTTTTTTAATGGATGGATCCAATTGATTGTGCCATCGCTCGCGGCATTGCTTGCCATTACGACCGCATAATGATCCTATAAAACTCCACTTATGAGTCCCATATTTACCAACTAGCTGTATAACTTTGTTGTCATCTTCTTTAGTCCATTTTCTTCCACTTTTTCTCTTTGCTTTTTTCACAGCGACGGCAACATTATTCGTCTTCACTTCATCTACACTCATTTTTTCTTCGCTAAGCATATTCAACAACCTATGAAATACTGTCTTTCTTTTGTTTGTATTGATGAAATGTTTTGTAAAAATATTTATCTACAGGTACGATGCACAAAAATTATTGTATGCTTTGACGTTTTACTTCGATGTCATAAAAATATTGCAGCGTTTATTGCGTATAATAGTATATCACTTCTAATATATACAATAGTGTGTATTGTTGTTTTGAGCAGCTGTAAAAATGTATTTAATAATAGTATGACTCACAATTACAATAGCATGTTAATCAGCAGTAAAAAACAAATAAGAATTATTATAATAGAAAGTGCAAAAATTGTTGTGGTGGTGAAATTATCATATATATAGCATTAACATTATAAAGTGCCAAAATTATCTCTAGTAAGTGTAACAGAATAAAGTGTAACTTTTTTTTGCTTTTTGGTATTATATGTATGTCACTATGATATCACTTTGGTATTGTACATTGTACATTGCACATTGCACCATTGTATTCGTGAAATATAATATGATACCAGGTACAAGCATATAGTATGGAAATTGGACAGCGAAGTAAATTATTGTATTATTATTAAATACTGTATTGTGCGATTAATTAGTATCAGTAATACTGTATGTACTTAGTATTGAACACAAAAAGCAAAAGGCTGTGTGCTGGTGTGTGGCTAGCTCCTAGCTACCCTCTGACTTGATTCTAGAAAGTGACAACACGAATTTTGCTTCAAAACAATTGTCTTGTATCGTTGGCCAAGCGCCAAGCAGAGGAGAACGAGCTGGATTCGTACAAACCATAGATATTTGCTGGGACAGTGAGAGAGAGAGCGTGCCCATATGTCCACGTTCGGTGCAAATATCTGTATATGCACACACCATTACGAGGTGACAGACTACGCAAAAATGGGAAATCTATGATGCAATATGCGTAGGCATAATACGTGTTGCGCATATTGCAAAAAAAAACATCAAATGATTTCAAAAATAAAAGGTTCGGTATATAAGAACAAAACAATAATAACATTTTAGGGAATATTTAAATATCCATCTACAATAACAAGATCATTTCAGATATTGTACAATATTCATATATATATATATATCCACACAAACACTAGTACATATATATATTTATATATATACAGTGAATCGTGTCATATATGTATGGGGATACATCAAGGCCACACGAAGTTATTGCTGGCCATGCTTTAGTTAATTTACTAAAAAATATTATTCATGGACGTGAGTATAACACGTCAGGTCAAGCACCTACAGCCCCTAATCCTCCAAAAAAAAAAGCGGGTAGACCAAAAGGGTCTACCAACAAAAGAAAGCACATTTATGTGAATGACATGGCCCAACAACCAAATAATAAACGTATTTTGACTCAATATCCTCCTCCTGTTACATCAAATACTGGAAATGTTAGAGTTATTCAAAAGAAGAACAATAATACTAGACCAGTGGCTGAGATAGAAAGATCACCGCTGCAAAAGAAAATCATGAATGTAATCAATCGAGGGGGTATAAATTGTTCTGGCGCTATTCATGTTGGAATTGCGAGAATAATTCATATGGATATGTTGAATCGAACAGTATCTCAAAACAATATGTTAATGCAAACTATACGACAAAATCAATTAAATATTTTACAGCAGCAGCAGATGATCAGTCACTTTAATAATAATCGTCATAATCCAAGTGCTTTAGCAGCAGCGTTAGCAGGTCAACAGGCATTAAGAAATCAAATTCCTGGTCAAATGCCTGGACCAATGCCTGGACAAACGCCTGGACAAATGTCTGGCATCATGCTTGGCCAATTGCAAAATCAGATCCTTAATCAAGTACCACTTAATCAACAAATGGCACTTAGGCAACAAATGATGCTGGCTCAACAAAACCAACTGGTGGCATATGGAAATCCTGATAGTAATTTGCAACCTTCCGCAAGCATGTTAAATGACAGTGACAATAATAATAAGAAGAAGAATGGTGCAAATCTCCGGCAAGAAATGCAAATGCCATCACAAGCAAATGGTAACTTTTTGAATAGTGATCAACTAATGCAAATGCAACAAAGTCTGGCATTATCTATGAACCCACAACAACTTTATTTGCAAGCCCAGCAACAGCTGCAACAACAACTCGAAGCCCAACGTCAACAACAACAGCAACAGTCATCTATAAATCAACCACAGCAAAATATCCTCAATCAAAATCTGAACGGAAATGTAAATATGTTGCTTCAGCATATGCAACAGCAAAATGGAAGTGCAAATAATAGTTTGTTAAATGCACCATCGCAAAAAATACAACTGAATCAACAGCAAGGAACGACATTAGGATCACAGTTTACAAAACCAGCAGAGCAGCAACCACAAGCTCAAACCACATTACAACAGCTGGAGCAACCGCAACGACACATTGGTATCCCTGTAAGCACATTACAACAACAGCTTCGAGAACAAAATCAACAACGATTTATACCGCAGAAGGATCTTGGAAGTACTACGTTGGGACAAATACAACAGAAACAAATGACACGTACTAAAAACATGACGAATGACAACAACAAAAATGGTGTTGCCACTGAAAGTGCACCACAACCAGATACTGTAAACGGTGAAAAAATAGTGCCAATATTTAACGAAAGTGATGTACCTAGGTTAAATCAATTTAATGCGTTAGGACCAGGTATGTTTTCCCTCAATTCAAATAGACCGGTCTCAAAAACAATGCCAATAAAGAAGGAACCAGTCGCAACGCAACGTAAAATAATCCGCGGATACACCGAGCATGATGATTCTGAAGCAACAACACAGGAAATTTCTGGTGAGTCGAATGGAGTGGAAGAACACGTGTAAAACTACGCTTCGTAATGATACAAGAAATGTAATATTATGGAAAAAAATCTGGTGGCGACACAAAAAGCATCGTACATTTTATTAAAAAAATACCCTTGTTGGAAATTTATGTACACGACAATACGAATCATTTTTCGTATTTTTTGATATATAGGATTAATATAAAAATTTTTCTTAACTCATATATTTATATTATATTAATTTAATTTAATTTACGCATAATTTATTTTTATAATTTACTCATGATAATTCCTACTCTTCAAAAGAATAAAATAACTGAAATAATCTATCTCACACAAGTGTGTTGATATTTCTCATAATCGAAAATACCAATGAAGGATATATATATATATAAAGTTAAGTTGGATAACGACGATACAAAAACATTTAGATTGATTAAAGAAGGTGATTTACAACTTTACGAAGAAGTATAGCTTTTTTAACTAACAACCGGTAACTATCCGGATAAAGATCTTGAAGTGCACGGTTGTGGCAAAAAGCCGCGGTTTTGATCACTTTAGCTTGTAGATTTCTACCAGTTTCATTGACCCGTATATATTATATATAACGTCATTAATAATATTACGTAAATAATATATATATAATATTATATAATATATATATATATATATATATATAATATATGTACTCGTATATATAATATTCGTGTACTCGTTACATTTTTACAGTGTGACAAATATTTTACAAATCAGCACTATTTCGGTTTATGATCTCATTATCAAAATCCTCTCCTTCCCATATATAATCACTCGTTATGAAAGGCTCTTTCTGATTCAACACAAACGACACTGTCAATGTTAAGTTTACATTGTCTAAGTTTACTGTACCATGATACCAGCCTTCAGGAAAACAAAACACATCACCATCGTTTTGTATGTGTATATATGGTTCTAAATTTAAATCAATTAATTCTTCGTAATGCTGTAACATATCAATTGGATGTAATCCTTCAATACATTTGGAATCCATTCGAGGGCATTTATGGGGGATATATTTTGGCAAATTTTTATTATTTAATAATCCCATCCCAGTTTTATTGTATAGCATCCATAAACGTTTCCCCCCCATACTATATGCGCAAGCAGAGCCGTGTTTATGTATAAATGACCCTGTATATATTTTACCAAGATATACAAACAATGTTGTTTGTTCATTATTTACATCAGTATTTTTTAATAATGTATATTCGTTTTCATAAGTATCATTGTTTTTGCGCATTTCACGGGCCAAATGATGATCACATTCTTCCATATCATCAAATGTTTGGCTTTCCAAATATCTGGGACTGTTTTTATACAAATTATGTTTTTTTAGTTCATTATACAATAATGTACTAAAGTGGCCATATTTTTTTGGTGGATCATCGTTATTATTTACAGCAGCATGTGGTGAAATGGTTGTTAAATATGGTATTCTTTTCTCTACTGATGATTCTGCATTATTATCAATAATATTATTATCTCCTATTTGGTCATTGTTTTCATTATCGATGGCGTTTTTTTTAAGAAAATCTATTACCGAGAGACATCCACCATTTATACCAAGGCTGTCGCCGGTTGGACTACCATCGCTTTTAAGTTGATACGCGGCATTAAAGGTCTTATATTTTTGTAAAAATGTATTAATAGTATTTATGTTTTTTTTCAAAAAAGTAAAATTTTTCACCGCAAATGGTGTTGCCTGTGGATTATTAAAACTATTATTTTTCCAATAATCTTTGAAAATATTTTTTTTTACATATGGAAAGGCCTTTAATTTATATTGCGATTTATGTTCTATTAAATTGACCAAGTAATGAAAAAAATCATTTTGATTATTTTCAATATTGTAAGAATTATTAATTTTTAAAGAAGCTATTGATAATACCAATGAGCATATAACGACAACAATGAATATTTTCATTTTCTTGATTATTATATTGAAGATATTCTAAAATATTAAAATTCTACAAGTTCCAAAGAACACGTTTTAAATACAGTTGCAAAGAAGTAAATTTGATTTAAAGACATGGCATGTAAAAGAGCACGTACACATGCGTTTGCCTGTAATGTATATAAAATCACATGTATACAATACTTTTATTTTTGAGATTCTATAATTGCAGTGCAATTTAAATTGTTGTGATTTTTTTTTTTAAATTATTATCTCATTTCAATCATCAATAATAAGTACCAGGTATTGGTGCACTCAGAGAGATATAAAATATAAAATAAATTTTTTAGCTTAGTATTTTATATAGGAGGTTTTAAATTCTGGTATATATTATTGTATTCTAATTTATTTTGATTAATTAAAAAAAAATTTAGTATATATCCCGTAGTATATATTTAATTAGACCATTAATTATTCCAGGTAGATGTGCATGTATGTAGAAAAATACAGTGTTCAAAGAATTATATATTTAAAAAAAAGAAATACTTTTGATTTTTTACACAAATAATATTATTTTTTCCTTCTTCTTCGCAACGATGCAGATTTTGGTCGGGAGTTCCTTCTTAAATTTCTACTTGATCTCTTCATACCAGCTGACCTTGGTCGTCTAGTCCTTTTCCTGTGAAAACTATTACGTTGAAACAAATTGTGTTGATATGGTTGTCGATTACGCATTGATAGCATTGCTTCTTCTTCTTTTTCTACTTCGACGTGTGGTTCTTGGAACATAATATCCATTCTAGAGGCAATTTTTTGTGGAAATTCTTGGGATTTATCATTGTTGTCCCATCCATTTAAATTAAAATTGTTATTATTCATTATGGAATTGCTATCGTATTCTAATCCATTAATATCAATATTAGTATTTCCATAGCCATTATTATCCTCGTCTTGATTTTCATTTGGCATTCTTATATTTAAAGTTAATGTTCTAGTTGGATCTTTTGACCTATTTCCTATTGTGTATGACGGCTTTCCCGAGGGCATATCCGTGCGTTTTGACTGGACCATTTGATGTGGTGATAAGAAAAAATCAGGGCTTCGTTTTAATTTTTTTGCTAGTGCCGATTTTGTAGGATAAGGTTTGTCAAAATTTCCTACACGCAGAGCTCTATCTGCATTGTTATATTGATCATGCTTCTCGTTATTAGAATAAAGATTTGATCGGAGTTTTGTATAGACTTTTTTTGGGCGTCGAAGCGGAAATGGTGATACACTATAAGCTGTTCGTTTATCTCCTAAATTTTTTAATGACTCATTCATTACATTATTATTGCTCTTTTTCCGTTGTTTGCTAGTGTTTCCTTCTGATGGATCCTTTACTATTACACGATATAATGCATTTAAAGACGATGACTGTTTGTTTCTTTCCATTTTTTTACTTAGTTTTACATAGGTAGTATTAGTATTATTATCATTGTCCATTTCCACTGTTGCAATTTCTGGAGACCACATGGTTTCTTGAAACAGTTGCGGTTTACTATCATATCTTCTGATGTGATTGTGAACCATTCTTGGATAATTATAGCCACTGCTGGCAGGAGCTTTTTTTGGTTTATTGAAGCGACTGTGGTGCTCTTTAAATGGAATTTTTGATACGTACATTGAACCAAAGTTCTGGTGCAAGCGACTAACCGAATAGTTTTTACTTAATCTAGCTTTAGCACTTTGAGGCCTTCTTTTCTTTTTAAAAGTTGTTTTACTAACACCATGCCTTGATTCGGCTGGCATTAAAACTAATAGTTGTCTACTGTGATGATTATTCCTCATTTTGTAACGTAGAAAAGATTAGTACATGCCACAGTCTCTTAATACACATATTGTTTCGTACAAAGTAGGGATAGGTATATACATTACCTGGTAATAAGAGAAAGCAATGTAGATATACATGTACTCCTATTGTCAGGGTGATACTGTCTATGATTTATGATGCTTTTTTTTTATTGTTGTTATTATTATCAAAAATGCCAATGCTAAAGCCATGATGCAAAGTCAGTTGCTCCGCATTGGTTTAAAATAAGCCTGTGTGTAGGTAATATAGTTTGTTCCTGTTGTTGCGTTTCTTTCTTACAATCGCTAGATTTAGTCTGTTTTCGTATATTTTCTCGTTTAAATTAAAAATTAATCATATTTAGATATTATAAAATTGCTATTTTTAAAAATAACGATTATAGTCATAATATTACGGCAAAAGATCACGATACGCTCCTCGTCGTTGATGGAAAAAAAGTGGGGGAGATACATATAAAAAAGGGTGCAAGCCAGGCAACACTATCCACTATAATATATATAACTATGTATTACATTGTAAAATAGACATTTAGATAAAACTCCTTCACTAAAAAAGTAATAAAAGTTATCAAAGAGAAATAAATTTATAAATCATTAGATCTATTTACGATTATCTTTTTTTACATAAAATAATGACTTCGAATAGATTTACGGTAGCTGTAATCTTTGTATTATTCGCAGTAATAAACGTCGCTTTGGGAAAGAAAGTACAAAGTAACTTATTACGCAGTAATTTAAATAAAAAAGTTACACATGATAATAGTGATAAACTTGCAAGTGTTAAAGATTCGAAAGGTGAATGGATCAAATGTGAAAATGGACAGAGGAAAAAAGGTTTACAAAGAAGCGCTTGTCGTTTGAAAAAAGATGGAGAAGGGAAAGAGCAAGAATTTAATTTCCAAGAATTTCTATTAAATAAAGGCTGTCCAAAATTTGGTAGACCAGCTATTAAAGAGTCTTTGCTTTGTTTTGGTGACCAATCTCCTTGCAAGGAATACGATATGGAAGACCTTATTAATGCATTTGAAGGCTGCAATAAAATTAAAACCGCGCGTGATAATTTGAAAAATAATGTCGAAGCGGGCCAAAATGCGTTTGAAGTGCCAGATAGAACATTGTCGTTCACAAAACCAGTAACGATCTTTAACGAAAATTTTGCTAATGTAAAAGTTTTGGGTGAAAATATCACTGAAAACATTGAAAAGTTAGGAATTTCCAGCCCAGTAGGTGATATTGATTTTTCTAAGAAATCGAAATGGAGTGCAAAGCTTAGTACAAAGTATGGTGTAAAGGTTTCGCCAATGTTAGGCAGCAAAGTTAATAACAAGACGAATGGAAATGCTTTAATTTTCTTAGGAAATAAAAAAGGTAAATCTACAGAGACTGACGGTGCACGTTATATTACAACTAAGCCAATGGATATACGCAAAGGAGGTGTCATCTCTTTTTATTTAAAAGACGGGCCAGATGATGGCGATTATGGTTGCTTAGCGACTATGGAAGAATATAGAAGAAAAGAAGCAGCTCGCATTGCACGTATGCAAAATGAAACTATTGCAAAAGAAAAATGTGCAAATAAGCCACCATGCGGTGGTCATGGCGAAGGTATCTATACATCTAGCTGTTTCAAAAAAGGTAGATGGGTAGTAGGTGCTAGGTTGGCAAAAGATGAATTTACTTGCCACAACTATACAAACCAAAAATGCACATGTAAATGTAATGTTGGTTACAAATTGCCCGATTGCAAGGAATCATCCAGACCGAACAATCGTGATGGATACAGTCGTTGTAGGAGTGTTGGGGATCCACATCCAAATACTGCTAATGGTGCATATTTCAATATTTATGATGCAGGTGAATTTGTATGGTCAAGACACCCAGACGTCAACATAGAAGCGCATTTAATGACACGGCCAGCAGGCAGAGTTGCAGTTAACAAAGGTATGTCGATAAGAAAATGTACCGGTGGTGCAATGGAAGATGGAAAAACGGTGAATAAAGATGGTAAAATGAAAGGTCCATGTGAGACTGTATCTATGATTAATTGTAATTTCCAAGTAGAAACTGCAGATGGTAAATGTATGTCCAAAGGTAGAAGTTTTACAACAAAGCTTGGCATTCGAGTTACTCATAACACTATATCTGTGGATGGATGGTCTATTCAATATAGTTGTGGCCATTATTATGACTCATATTTGACAATTAATTCACCAAGAGATGGTAGATCACAAGGTTTGTGTGGTTACTATGGTAAACAAGGTGCAGGGGAAGATAGGAAAAATGGAAATTTCTTATCATCAAGTGGAAGTCGAGGTAGGCATTCGATGACATCACGCGCATTCTTTAATGGTCCATTAACTATTAAAACCGGTGAATCCTCGCATTTCAATTGCCATGGATTTTCAAGGCCTCAAGTCAATGGTAGATATGGTTTTAAACGCATAATGTCTACCATCACATCTGCAAAATCGATGGCTAAGATGGACAAAGCGGAAGCAGGCATGGAAATGAAAATGAGAGAACAAGCAACAACTAGAATGTTGAAAAGTTATCGCGCATGGTCAGTTGCAAATAGAAAAGACAATAAAGACCAGGAAAACGAAGTAACAAATGAAGAGGCTACGAAAAAATGCGAAGAGAAAATATTAGAATGTTCAGGCTTGCCGGTTGCTGATGCAAAAGCTATGGAAGCATGTGTACAAGATTACATCAAAGTCGGTAGAGAAGCTGGTAAAATGGTACTACAAGGTGCTTGCGATGTCGTTAAGGAAGATGAAGAAAATGCTTTTGAAGACGTAGAAGCAGATGAAAAAGATGAAAAATTGGAATTAGTTGGAGAAGCAGCATTGCGAAGCCCCAGCAAAAACGACCTTGTAGTTCAATGGTGTGTAGAAGATTGTACTTATCCAGAAACAGAAAAATGCAAAGAGGCAAGGCAAACAATGATGGAAAATCCGAAATCAGGCTTAAAAGTTGAAGACGTGAATAAATTGTGCATTTGGAAACAATTAAAAGCATTCCCTGCAAAATTGTATGCAGAATCTGGATTAACGAAAGATTGGCGTCATATGACCATGCGAGTACCTCAAGAAGCAATAGATAGAACGCACAAACCTGCCAATCCTAGAAATAAAGGACAACATATGCGTTTACGATTCTATCAACATGCACATGATTGTTTTTGCTGTGATACTTTTGGTATAGATAATATACAAGTTGTTACCGGGGGATGGCCAGTGCGTATCCTTGCTGATTCTAGTTTTACTCTCTACGCCGATGGTAAAAAAATAGGAAATGGAATTTACAATGAAATGAAAGAAATTTATAGATATCGTGTAGATCCACAATCAAAAATATTTGCAATAGATGTTGAAAGTAGCGGTAAAAATCGTGCTGGTTTTATTGCTAGTATTGGTGATAGCGTTGTTTCTAGTTCAACGTGGAAATGCAAAAATCGTTACATTAATGATAATGTAACGGAATTGGTTCAACCAATTATTAGTGATTCTAATTGGGGGAAAGCGGTAGAGTTAGGAACAAATGAAGGGGAAGGTACTGTGCCTTGGGGTTCTGTCCCTGGGATGGCATCAAAAGCCTTTTGGATTTATACACATGGTGGTTACATGAAGGACAAGTCTGCGGCTATTTGCAGAGTTGATACCGAAGACGCTTGGCATAGTTATAGTAAAGAACATTTAGGCGCCAGTCGTTGGTCCTGCAAGAGTAAAAGAAATCGCCAGTCACCTTTTAGCATATCTTTAAATGAAAAGAAAATTAAATTTGCACAGCCGCAGCAATCAGCTGATGACAATACCCTAGAACAGAAAGTATCATCAGTCAAAAATTCTGTAATTAGTTATAACGAGACAGGTAAAGTATCGGCAATTTTGGTGAAATTAGCAATTGGAGATATAGTTGAAAAGACTGAAGAAGGCGCGATGGTCAAAACTGCAATTTTGCGATTATTTGTCACTGATCCAAGTGCAAAAGGCTTCAGATATTGTATGAACACACGCCCATGGAAAGCCAATTCAGTTACATTTAAAAGTTTCAATGCAACAGTTGCAAATGGATTAGCTGATTGCAAAATAGGCAAAGCAAAAAATGTAGGTGAATTTGCTGCGCTTGATATTTCTGATTGGTTTCGAAATTGGGTTAGTAATAGAAATAATAATTTTGGCATTACCATTTTGCATCAAGGTAATTTTAAAGATTCTATAGGTTTCAGCACATCAAAAGTGAGTGGTGAAGATGTTGTACAGCGGCCTCGTTTAAATTTAGCATGTCACGGCGATCATGTCGCAAGTGATATGGTTTTTAAAGAGAAAAAAGCGAAGTTACTTGTGGAAAAAACAAGTTCGTTGCGTGTAGTAAAAAAGTAAAATTAGTGTTAATATGATTAAATTATTTTGTGCAAAATATTATTTAAACATATTACACGAGTATTTATCGTGCTCGTAATTTCTTGTATTCTGTGGCAGCGGTCTTTTGGATCGCTTCAATGTGCGTGTATACCTTGTACTGCTACTGTTGATAATAAAAAAAAAAATGCATCTCTACTATGCATATGACATATCATACTACCAAGAATATCTGGTATGATATTAATACACGTTTTTATCTTTAAAAAACAATACCTTGTTGCTCACGTTTCAATTTTCTTATTTGATAATTCTTTGTTGCTAATTTCAACTTCTCTGCAATTGTCAATATTATATTATTTTCATCCACGTTCCTGCTATTATTGTTCTTTGTTGTATTGGTTTCCATTTTTTGTTGTGTCACATCATCTTCTTTTTCTTCTTTATTATTCTCATCCTTCTTCATCTTATTATTACCCGCCCCATCACTACTATTATCAATAAATATTACTTTGTTATTGTTATTTAGTGCAGCAGTGCTTTTACTTTTATCCAAAAATCCTATATTTTCTAATCGTTGTTCTTGTCGAATATTATCATCTAACTTTTTTTTATATGCAGCTGTGACAAATGTTTCAGTATCTCCATATATAGCAGCTTCTTCATCTTGTCGTCTTTGAATCAATCTTTCTTTTGCTATATTATTTCTAGCTTCTCTATTTTTTGCTGTAGACAATAGTGTATTTATATATTTACTTCCTTTTTCTTTTGGCACTTTCTGTAGAACAAAGTCCTCTTTTGCTATTTCTGTTTCATACTCGGCAAGACTACGTTCAAACTCTTCATCTTTTTTTGATTTTAATCCTACCTCTTGTTGTTGTTTTTCAATCATACGTTCAATTGTTTTTTTTTGAATATCTACATTATTATTCCTTTTCGTATCATTACTATTAGACGTACCTAAAGCACTAATTGAAGTACGTATTTTTCCTTTTTTCTTTTTTTTACCTTTTCGTTTATTAAATGTAATTACAGATGTCATGGTTTAAGTAATTTGGTTACATATGTATGTATGTATGTATGTATGTATGTATCTGGATCTATATATGTATTGTATTATTATATATTATTTTTATTTATTATATTTTTTGTATTATTTATTACCTGGTGGTATATTGTGTGCTTGTGTCGAGAGAAGAAGAAATTTCCTGAAAAAATAAATAATATAAAAAATCAAAACGAAAATATTGAAGAATATAATATTATACGCACACACATGAAAAATCATTCCTCTCCACTCTCTTTCGCCTTTTTCTACAACATTATCATGTATAATTTAATCATCAAAAGTATTACTTTGTTGTTGTCTTGGTATTCCACATATTTTATCTGCTAATTTTGGTCGATACTTTGATAATGCAACGCGACGTTTTTCAATATCTAACATCAATGTACGTAAACATTTTGTACCGTGCTTTTGCCCACCACGCATGACAGTTGCTTTTTTACTTGGTGCGGTAAATGATTTACTAAGGCGCCGGTCATATTTACTAATTTCTTTTTCTAATTTACTTTTAATCTTACCTAAACGGTTTCCATGTTTTTCCAACCATTCCAACGTGGAACCACTAGTCTGCATTAACGTTGTGCTACGACCAAGTACATTGATACGTGCACCAACGTGTAAGTCCCAACATTGTAATGGTCCATGTAAGCCTTGGATATGAGACAATGTGTACATTTTATCACTTTTATCTAATAAAATTTGGAAATTACCTGTATCAATAATAAATCGTATTTCCACATAACGTCTTTCTGATCCTTTATCAAAACCTGGTTTGGATTCACTCCACCAAGATTTGAATTCCATGACATCTATGTTAGAAATTGATTTAACTTGTGTAATCGATTTCCACATTAATGCACTTGCATTGGAACCTTGCTCATCCACATCATTATCGTCATTTTCATTAAACATTTCTAAAAAATCAGCTGGTCGTTCGATTAAAATAGCTGCAGATGGTTTTCTTGCTCTTCGTATATCATCCGTAAAGCTATAAAAATATTGTATACCATCCAAGTCATAAAATTTCATCCATGCACCATCCAAAGCAACGGCGCCTGGCATAGTTGTTGCTCTTTGTTGTTCGACAATACGACGAGATCCCCTATCTCCTGGGTGGTTGACACTAAATTGATCGGTAAAAGTGTTTCTATACAATTCACGCCCTTCCGCTGCATTCCATTCAAATTGCCAATCCGGTGGTAAAGGTGTATTCAACGCATCTTGTGCTATCCATAATAAATGAGGTTCGCTGTCTGGTTTTATACCAAGCATATTTTCTGCTACATATAAGATATCCTGCGGTGTAGCCACGTCATCTTTCCCTAAGCGTCTAGTCGGTGGTCTTTCTGGTAAACTTAAATGTATTTCATGTATTTTCTCTTCATTAATCTGACTCCCACCACTATTTAAGTTATTTTCGTTGTTATTATTATTATTCGCTATTCGATGACCAAATGCATGAAATTCCTCCATGGTTACATAGCCATTGTGATTTGTATCCAAATCATCAAACTCTTGTGCATACGTTGATGGATGCAACAATGCGTTGTAGATGGGATGGTCGTTTAACAAATTACGTACGTTATCATTGGACATAACACCACGTAATATTTCCACTTTTGTTAATTTTCCATCATGGTTTGCATCAAATTCATCAAAAACTTTTTTCATAATTTGCAATTCTTCCTCATCATTCGACATTGTTCTAGGTGATTTATGGAGACTATAAATATATATTGTGTCTAAAATAAATGACTTCTTGATTTCCTATACAATACATATAAGTTGTTGAAAGTCAGGAAAGATAATGCTATATATATATCTCATATATAATTTTAGAATAATATAAAAAAATAAAAGTGCAAGTTGTACAACGTCTCTTCTTAGTCTGCGTCGTCAGACTCTTTCCGGTAGTCTCTTCTCTTCTAAAAAAAAGGTTCCGTAGTATATTATTAAGGCTGGTATATGTTGCAAAAAGCAGCTGGAAAGCCTGTGTGGAAAACAGAAAGAGAGCCCATGGTTAAATACCTTAATTCTACATCAAAGCTGTTGTTATGTCAAACCATATTCTAATTCTAAAACTTAGAAATTTAAATTGTTTTGAAAAAATGAAAATTTAAATTCCGCCTACGAGGAAAGCTATACGCTACAATTTATTATATTAGGTGTGTGCCTGGTGTGCTATTACAGTGCTAAATAATAACTTTAACTAAAAATAATAATAATAAAATGCAAATAAAATAATAATAAAAAATGACAAGTGCACAACAACAACGCACAACAACGCACAACAATACTGCCAATAAAATATCGTGCATATTTATCTAACTAAAACTATTGTGCGTGAGACAAAAAATTAATCATACTACCATTTGTTTTTCTTTTTTTTGCTTTTACTTTTAATAGTATTTAATATATTAAAGAATATATATATATAAACATATATATAATGCAAAATATGTTACCGAGCAATCCAAATTGTAAAATAAATACCTTGCCAAATGGATTGACAACTTATATTCAACATAATGATACTCCGAAAAACAGAGTGGTATTACGACTAGTAGTGAAAAAAGGAAGTATGCAAGAAGACGAGAATGAACGAGGATTAGCGCATTTTCTAGAGCATTGTGCATTTCGTGCTACTGAAAATTATCCAGATGGTCAATTGATACATTATCTACAAAGTTTAGGTAGTGCTTTTGGACCAGATGTTAATGCTGCAACTTCGTTAACACATACTATTTATAAATTGACGATACCAACAACAACTAAAGATGACACGTCGAGCTTACGTGAAGCTTTAAAGGTATTGGCTGAATGGGCCTTTCGTATACGTATAGCACAAAAAGATGTAGAAGCAGAGCGTAACGTCATCATGGAAGAATGGCGTGGACGACAAGGAGCGTCGAATCGAATGCTTTATGCATATTGGAATAAAATATTTGACAAAACAAAATGGTCGAAGAGAATGCCTATAGGACTTGTTGAGATTATTCAAAATTGTACAGCAAGTGATATACAAACATTTTACAATAAACATTACGAACCGAAACATATGGGTTTAGTCATTGTTGGTGATTTTAAAAGCATATCATCGTCGACGGAGAGTCTAAATGTCATAAATGATATTGAAAATATGGTAAAAGAATTATTCCTAACTCCAAAGAAACCAACAGAACACATAGTCAAACCATTTTTGACTGAAAAATTTCCATTTCCACATCACAATTCACCTGTAATTTGTGTAGTAGAAGATACAGAGTATCGACGTGCAAATATGAGCTTGGAATATTTTGATCCTATTCAACCTGTAAACAATATGGACTTTTTAAAGAAAGAACTGCATAAACGTGTAGTTACGTCAGCATTGGATAATCGTTTACGATTAATAGTAAAGAATATGGTAGAATTTAAGAATGATAATTTATCTACAGAATTGAAAAATACTATTTTAACTGCGGGTGTTTCTTTGAATTCTGTCGTACCTGGATTAAATCGCTTTTCCATTACATTACGATTATCAGAAGCACATGGTTCGCAAAAGTTTGGCGTCAATGTACTTGCAAGAGAAGTGATACGTTTAATTTCTCATGGATTTACACAAGAAGAAATTGATATTGCAAAACGAAAATGGATCTCTGCATTCAAAGCGCAAAAAAACAATGTGAATCAATTGACGAGTAATTCCATTGTTTCAGATTGCGTAGAGCACTTTTTATCAGATTTTCAATCAATATTTGCAGGTACGGAAACAGAACTTAACCTATCCTTGGAAGAAATGAACAAGGTAATGGCAAGTGATATTAATAGTTATGTACAGGAATTATTCCCATTGCCAAATTTTAACAACTATGATAATGATAATAATCATACGAAGGACATATCTTCAACTATACCTGGTAAATTTCAAGCTCTCACCATACAACGTGGTGTAACAAGTAATGATACAAAGTTTGATGAATCGCAATTACGTCATCTATGGTACGATTCATTAAAACATTACCATTCAATGCTATTGAATGACCAACTGGAACGTTGGCCAGAAGAAAATAAAAATAATTCTTCGTATGATGAAAATAATATGAAAACGACAGATGAAATTAAATCGAACGATGGAAAAATATCTTTACTATCAAAAGAACAAAAACGTATTCTTATTTCTAATAAAGGAAGTATTGTAAATAAAAAATATTTAAAAAGCAGCGATGCATATGAATGGACGTTATCAAATGGTATTAAAATAATCTGGAAACGAACTGACTTTCAAAAAGAAAAATTTAGTTTTCAAGGATTTTGTTTAGGCGGTAAAAGTGGATTAAGCGAAGAAGATCACGTAGTCTTTGGCTTCATAGATGATGTAGCAACAGAATCAGGGCTTGGAGAATTCAACGGTAATTATATTAATAACTTGTCACATACAAATACACGTGTAAATACACAACAACATTTACTATTTAAAGGTATTGGTGGCTCTGGTATGAATAATGAAAATGCTGAATTATTATTTCAAATGTTGTATTTGAAATTAACAAATCAACCATTTGATGGTCGGGTTCTTGAGAATGTTACTGGAAGATACAAACAATTATTATCAAGTTCTGAGAAAAGCGCTGAATATGAATTTCTACAGTCGATTAAACGTACAATGTATGGAGATGATGTACCAGCATTTCAAGAATTAACAGTTGACAAGATAAATAAATTTGTATCATTGGAAAATATGAAATCGTTGTTTGAACAAGAATTCATGAATAACAATGATCAGTTTACTTTTTCATTTTGTGGTGATTTACCAGACAACGACGTATTTGAAGAGTATGTAATGACATATTTGGGTCAATTCAATGGAACACACAAGGGGAAAAAAAGCAATGAGAAGAAACAAGGAAAATGTATACCTACACAAATTGATATTCTTCCACCAAAGGACATTGAAGTACATAAAAGTATGAAACGAGCATTAACAGACAAATGCGATGCAATGGTTGTCTTTAATATGGAAGTGCCAAGTCAAAATGAAACGGTTGAATTTGCAACAATGGCAAAAGTTTTTGCTCACATTGCTACTACAAAGTTACGTAAAGAAATTCGTGAAAATCGGAGTGGTGTGTACAATATAGTTATGGATGTCGACTATTCAAGCTTAGCTAAACATGCTTTGTTTATTGTTCAATTTAGTTGCAACCCAGAAAATTCAGATGAATTAGTTGAACATGTGCATGTTGTATTAAAAAAATTGTTAACGGGAAATTCTATTGAAGAGGAAGATATTCAAACTACAAAAACAATTTTAACAAAACAGCATGAATTGCGTCTAAAGAATAATAGCAATTGGCTTTTTTGGTTATTAGATTCCAAAAAAATGGAAAATTATGTATCAATATTGAAAAACGATCATTTAACTAGTGATAGTGATGATCAAGAATGGCTAGAAAAACATTTATATAAACGGCATCAAGGACATATAGATTTTATTAATAATGTTACGAAAGAACATATTCTTAGTTTTAGTAATTCTCTTCTTGATCTAAAAAAATATAGGGTATTCCTATTATTACCGAAAGGTAAGATGAAAGTTGGAGGAATAGAAAGGCAAGGAATTCATGATGTAATCGATAATACGGATTCCAAGCAAATGCCATTGTCGAGTTTAGCAATAGAGGAACAAACAAATGTTGATGAGAAGGTAGGTTCTACACTTTGTGTTGAAAAAACAGGAGAGCAGAGGGAGATTTAAAAACGAAAAAACACAGTAAATTTTTTATTTTTTTATAAATGACCATATTAAAAAAATACGAATATTATTTTTATGTTTATATTATATACTACCTAGATATCAAAAGATAAAAATTTATTTACTTTCTTTAAAAAAAAACAAAAGGACTGCACAAAATTAAAATTCGTGCATATTCATCTCTTGTCGCGCTTGATTTTAAAATGCGATTTTAAAATGCGATTTTAAACTCTTTTGCCTCCAATCTTATGCATTTTACCTACGGCACGCACGATGTGGGTCCACATCTTTAAAATAATTTATTTAATAACCAGTATTAAGCTGCTTTGACTACACACCAAAGTGCAAAGACATTACATAAAAAAAATAGTGCTAGAGGTGGTTGGTATCCAAATGGACTCTTCCAGAAATTGAAAACTATTTTATCTCCTCCTTTTTTAAATTTCAGAAGTTCTACACAATCATAACCTTCTCTCCATACAGCTGCTGCCATTGCTAATAAATAACACTCACGAATCCCAAAGAACAAAGCTCCAGCAGTCACGATAAACATGCTTCCTCCACGAACATTCCAAGCTCCACGAACGTTTGGATCAGTAAATGTATCTTTGCCTCTTTTGAACACTCCATTTTCTGTTATAGGAGACCATGATGGATCATACGTGCAAAGAATACCCATAAGGCCTGTCCATAGACAATGAATAATAAAGTAAACTTGTAATAATGTTGGTACTTCAAAGGTGGCATCAAATATACCATTATGCGAGAAAAAAAATGACATGATAATATGCAATTTTTTTTTACATATATGTAATAATATTTTAATTTATATTATACAATATAGCTCTTATATATAATCACTTTTATTCGCAATTAAATGCGATAATATATTCTCAATCCAATTATACTTCTATTTATTAATCATATATCATACCAGTAATATCTGTCGTCTTGATATTAATGTTTATCGTCCTCTTTTGTATTATGATTATGAAAAATGTGTACCAAAATTAACCCACTTGTGTATTTAACATTAAATTATTATTATTATTGATAGAAGAATGGTTATAGTCGTCTAATTAGACATTAGACATAATTTTGAAATATAATTTTGGGAATTTTGGGATTCATATTTTTCAATTTATACGTGTTAATATACTATATTTACAAAAATATCTTGAGAAATATTTTGATCTCCGATGATCTTAAATCTCCGAGATAGTAGATTTTTGCATTTTGTTATTTTAGTTACCTGTACCTGGTATGCACGTAGTACCAGGTATAGCACTAGCTAGTTGGTAAAATTATTATTATTATTATTAATAATAATAATATTGAATTAGAAAAAAGAATATATATTTAGTCCTCCTCTCTTCATCAATACAACTAACAATACCCATATATGGAAAAGATAACTATTATTAATAGAACAAAAGATCATCGTATTAGATACTGTATATGTGTATGTAAATAAATCAACATGGATAGTATATTGGATAAAAAGAAATATCCAGAATTTTGGAGTTTATGCCGTACTACGACATATGGTTTATTAGGTGGAACGGCATTAGGTGTTTTTGGTGGAACATGTCAAGCTGTAATAAATTCTAAATCGATTCCTAAATATGCTATGTCAACTGGTGCAAATATGGGTATGTTAAGTTGTTGTTTTTTTGGTGTGCAGGAAATATTAGCATATGCTAGAAATAAACGGGATGTATGGAATAGTGTTGGAGCCGGTGCTACTAGTGGTTTTATAAGTTTTGCTGCATATGGTGGACCAAGATTTGGTGTTTTTGGTACAATTATTATGTCAACAGTTGGCTTTGGTGGTCATTATGTTGGAGAGAAAATTATTTTTGCAAAAGATGAATTTGTAAAAGCAAGGCGGAAACATTTAAAACGTAGTGAAATAAAGAAGTGACCCTATGTCTTTATTTTTCTTTTAAGTAAACTAATATGTAAAATATAAAAATTTTATTTTTTTTATTTATAAATCCAATTTATTTTTTCAAATGTCTTTATCTAATTCTTTTACCAATACTCTAATTTGATTTGTCAATGTATCACTAGCTATATCATATGATGTTTCTTCCCTGGAATTTTTATATTCAGGATCAGCACCATTCGAAATTAGTAACATGGCTATGTCTACATGATTAAAAATACATGCTAAATGCAATATAGATTGCTTTGAACCATCTATATAACATGCTAATTTTGAATTTTCGTTTAATATATTATTCACAGTATCAATGTCTCCTCGTTTTACTGCTTCTCGGATCATACCACCATTTGCATGATCCGGGATATAATATGATGTTGATAATGCATATGGAGATGTTGAATATAAATATTTTTTCATATCTAAATTGTACATTGATGTATTATAATTTGAACCTCGATTCTGAAATTTCATAGATAATTGTTTCTTACTATTAATATTAGCATTATGTCCAACATTACTTGCCAGACTTGCATCTAATAATTTAAATTCTTTTAAATATCGTTCTTGTCTTTCCTCTTCTAATTTGATTTGATTATTTGCTTCTTTCACAGCTTTTGAAATATCTAAAAAATGATATAAAATGTGTGAACGAGAGATTGTAAAATTATTAACAGCAGCATTTATATATGTTTCTAAATTTTGTCGACGGCTTTCAATGGTTGAATCATCCATACGAGTCAAAAATCCACCAATTCCACCTTTGGAAGGAAATTTTGGTAAACGAGCCATTGGAAAATGATATTTTAATAATTCACTAAATGATTGAAATTCAGAAAAACGTTTTGGTACTATATGTTTATATCCTTGAATACGTATAAGTATGTTATAGACCGTATATAATTTATTTTCATCTGTATGTGTTGATGTTGACGGTATTGACGTTGAAAAAATTAAATTATTAATATTTACTTCTTGTTTATTATATTTATTTTTTTTTCGTGCACTAGTATTAGTAGTAGTATTGTTATTTTTATTATTTCTATTATTATTTGATGATTTCTCATTATTATTATTGTTATTGTTATTATTATTGTTGTTACTATTATTTTTCTTATTGCTTAATGATTGTGATATGATAAATGCAGATGACATGTTGCATGAATGATGTTATTGAATAGTGTCAGAGGTTTGAAGATTATCTAATTTATGTATTATGAAGCTTTGTTTGCATTTTGTTTATTTTGCTTTTATTAGTATCTGCTTTTTGTTGTATATTTTTTTCTGTTGTTCTTCACACAAAGAAAATGTATAAGATAATAGTAAGATAGTGCTAGAGGGGTGAAGAGTGGATGCTCTAATGATGTGTGCCTGCTGCGCTAAGCACTTTTGGCATAGCACGGTGGTTATTCGATTTGTACTATTTAGTATATAATTTTTGATAGGTATTTGGGTTTAACCTTGGCAAAAACGCAAAAAAAAACATCATTATAGGTGATAAAAAACACTTTTTCACGGAAATTACACAGTTGCACACACTCATTAGTGCCATAGATTTTCAATTTCTACAATGTAACAGACAAAACTAAATGGTATGTTGGGGGGCAGTCTGAAAAGACTGGGGAAGGATCAAATACAGCATTCCAGGATACCACGGAACATACCATTTTGTCTCATATTTTGTCTCAACTCCGTATATCATTTTCCAGTCTTTAAAAGATTCTTTAAGAAACCTTTTTTGCACAGAAGTCCTATAGAAGAAGAAGCAATAGGCCAGTATCCATCCCCCCTGCATACCAGCTTGACCCAGTAGTTGGAAATGTGTGAATGGCACAAAATACTCTTGCTCAAAGTTGCCCTTTTCACCTTCTATTCTTGTTACTCCACATCCCCCCCCTTCCTTCTTGCATTTGCAGTGTGTCATTTCTTGTTTTTCTTGACAAAGTTCTGCCACTGTTTCTTCGCCGTGTGGCCCCCCGAGCCGTTCATCACCTGAAAGGGCAACACAATTTGCTTCAATGAAGTCGTTTGATGACTCTGCATCTTCGCCGGGATCAATTGGACAGCACCAAAAATTGTTGCACGTTGATAAGTCGTATTCGGCATTTCTTTCCACACCACTGCATACCTGAGTTGTATTTGTACAACGAACTTTAGGAATTCTCTTTCCACTTAAGAAGAAAAATACACCTGCGATACACATCGGTATGTAAATAACTAGAAACCACGCACCGTGATTTGTACATTTTCCAAATCCTTCATTGACAGCTTCAAACTTTTCTCTGACTTTTTCCGGGGGAATTCGACCAATTAATCGCATATCACTCAAAACTGTGTCTATAACGAAACGACTTTTGCCATGGTCACAACCCTTGCCGTTTCCAACTCCATTTATCGCAACAACATTGATCCCAACAATGTTTGGTCCCGTGGGGCAGCAGGTCGTTTTCCCCATCTTTGAAATACTTTTATCTTCTGCTACGCGTGACATTAAGTTATTTGTGTGGACAATACCATGACGTTATATATATTATTTCACATATATTTATTTTTAAAATAATTTATTTTAGTTTATGTTATATAGCTTTTAAAATTTTCCGCTTTTTTTGAAAATTTTAAAATATTGATTAATTTGTTGCACATCATCAAGCCGGCGGG